>Ga0209344_10003051_pt1 | contig 17208 bp, 15 predicted proteins | sample Cruoilmetagenom6_FD_187293 | JGI IMG/M metagenome (GOLD analysis project Ga0209344, IMG submission 187293) | Oil polluted marine microbial communities from Coal Oil Point, Santa Barbara, California, USA - Santa Barbara Oil Seep Sample 6 (SPAdes)... | ecosystem: Environmental > Aquatic > Marine... | reverse complement strand
AAGTGGGCGCTGACGTTGAGGTGCATGCACCGGGCGGCACAAAATATTATGAGATCACCAAGATCGAATTTAAGTAAAAGTTTTAGATTAGCGTTCAGGCCCATAGGGCCTTGGCGTCATAAAAAAAGCCCTGCACAGATTTGTGCGGGGCTTTTTGTTTTTAATTTGATTGCATTCTAATCATTAGCTCTGCCGCCTTCTCACTACGATTTACCTTTAAAAAATACTCGGCTAACTCAAAAAGTATCTCATCTGAGTGATTTCTATCAGCATATGTTTCTATAAAGGTTCGAGCTTTATCATCACCTGTGTGAGACGCAATTGTACGCAGGGCATCCCTAATAATTTGTGCATCACTTTTTATACATGCCTCTGGGTATAATACTTCGGTCTCAATAGTACCATCAGCCTTCTCGCACGCGTTGCTACGTGAAAACCCTAGAGGTTCTCCACTAGCTATTTTGTCTAAAACAGAGATAATGTAGACTGTCGGCTTCTTAACCGACATTGTCTCTAAATGACGATCAATATCTCTTAAAAACAACTGGTTACGATACCCAAGCCCTTCACTTCTTATTCTCTTTTTCAAAGAATATAGAGCCTCTATTTGTTGCATAGGGTCTCCGATTTTTTGAATTTCCAAATAAATTGGAATTATCTCTTGCCAAAGCTCATACCCGCCATCAAAGCTGTAACCAGATGATCTCCCAAACACGCTATAGGCCTGATAGAAAGTGCCAGAACTATCTGTAATTTCACGTAACAAAAAAACAGCATTTTCATTAGGTTTAATGTAGTAGGGACTGCAAATACTGGCGATAATGGTAAGAGTTATGTCAGGGTAGTTATTTGCATAATATCCAGCCTCAAGGGAATCAACACCAACTTTGAGAGGCTTGGTCATGTCACCTTTCAATGACTGTACAAGCACAATATCTTTTGTCAGCCATTCCCAAGTATTGTCTGCGACAACATTATAACTATTCACTTGGCCAATGACAATTGCATCAGCATTTGCAATGTGTTCAAAATTTGATGGCTCTACAGAACGATCTAAAATAGTACAGACTTTAGCTGTTGCCTCCATCGACAGGCAAAGAGACAAGCCAAAAGCAAAAATTAATTTCAAATTAAACAAATAAAGTCTCCCTCGTTACAAATGTTATATTATAACACTTATTGAGGGAAATCAATTTAAATTGTATAAATTACAACTACTGCGTCTTAAAGTGACGGTACATCCGGCAGCGGCACACCCGGTACACGCTTGCTTGTGCGGATAGTAAGCGATGTTTTCACGCTCGCCACATTCGGCGCAGGTGTCAGCTCAGAGGTCAAGAAACGCTGAAACTCTTGCAGGTCATGCGCAACAATTTTCAGCACAAAATCTATCTCACCGTTCAGCATGAAACACTCACGCACCAACGGCCATGAAACAATTTTTTCTTCAAACGCTTGCAGGTCAACCTCAGCTTGAGAGTGCAGGCCAACCATTGCGAAAACCGTAAGGCCGTAGCCCAAGCTTTCATGGTCCAGATCAGCATGGTAACCTTTGATGAAGCCTTCGCTTTCTAGTGCGCGTACACGGCGCAAGCACGGCGGGGCTGTCATACCAACGCGTTCAGCCAGTTCAACGTTTGTGATACGCCCTTCGGATTGTAGGCAAGATAGTATCTTGCGATCTACTGCGTCTAATTTAACTCTTCCCATATACTAGCCCTCCAATATTTCCGAATCTTTTAACACAACCACCTTATACGACACAATGTTTCATTTATAGATAATAATATTTTAAATGGTACGCGGACTCTAGTCAGACTCCAGAAAACCTGTATAGTAGTAGTCACTGATGTTTGGAGCAACATCAGGGGCAAGTAACACCTTGAATCTATATTGGTTTTACAGGCCTTAAACGAAGTTAAATCGAGGGAGTAGATCCGTATATTAGGTGGGTAAATCCAGCTATATCGGGTTAAAAAACTATGGAAGCACTGGATTTTCGCGTTATAGAATTAATCCTATCGGCTGAGGACATGTCCAAAGAGGGCGCGACCGTAGCCGATCGCAGTGATCTGTTTATCAAGCTCGTCGGTGTCTTCCTGTCTAAAAATGCCCCCGAAAAAACTCTCCACAGAAAAAAACTTTTGAGCGCTGTCAGTAAACTTTTACCAGCTGTTGACGGCGCGACGCGGGATCAAACCGTGGCGCGCCTCGCCAACATGCCAAACCCACCGGTTGATTTGGTTTGTCACATTGTTTTGGATGATGCCGAGCGGGTTGCACCGCTACTTCGCACCGTTGAATTTGAAGAAGATGACCTTATTGATATCATCGAAAAAACTGGTCGCGCCCATCACCACGAGCTAGCCGTGCGCGATGACCTATCTGCTAACGTGTGGATATCTCTTGCCCGCGCGGCTCCTGAGCCTGACGACGCAGACCAAAAGCCACTGCGCGGTGACGTAGAGCCTCTTATTCCTGCCGAAACAGTTAAGCGGATACGCCCAACACCTGGTGAGTTACGCCTGGTGCAATCAGACGCCCCTAAGGCAGTGATTGACCGCAAAACTGGTGAGCCTGCAAACTTGCAATCAGCCATGAAAGCACCTGACAAAACAGACGAGCCCCTATCGCTGGATGCCTTTCGCACAAATGAGGCTGATGCAAGCGAAAGCGCGCGCCAAGCAGCGATCGCGCAGACTATGAGTCTGTTGCAAGCGGCAACAGAACGGCTCGCGAACTATGATGGCAACGACGTTAAAGCCATCGCGCTAGAGAGCGATATTATTTCGACTTGCACCAAAACCTTGGCGGAACTCACTGTGGCTGAATGATAATTTCTTTGGGCACCGCCCTTGAAACAAGACTATTTTTATCTACATTTAAAAACTATTGGACTGTGTGAGATTTTCGCTTATCTTACGCGCAACAAACTTGTAACCCTATCAAAAGGAATATCACATGGCAGTACTTGCAGGCAAACCCGCCCCAGACTTCACCGCACAAGCCGTTATGGCTGACGGCACTATCAATGCAGACTTTAACCTAAAAGAATATTTAGACGGCGATTATGGCCTCGTTTTCTTTTACCCACTGGACTTCACCTTTGTGTGTCCATCTGAAATTTTGGCGTTCCACAACCGCATGGACAAGTTCAAAGAGCTTGGCTGTAAAGTGGTTGCTGTTTCCGTAGATAGCCAATTTACGCACGCAGCGTGGCGCAACACCCCAACCAAAGAAGGCGGTCTTGGCCCAGTTGATTTTCCAATGGTTGCTGACCTCAACAAAACCATCGCACGTGACTATGATGTGCTGATCGAAGACGCTGGTGTGGCACTACGCGGCACCTTCCTTATTGGACAAGATGGCAATGTTTGGCACCAATATGTCAACAATCTACCGCTCGGTCGTAACGTTGATGAGTTTATCCGCCTGGTTGAAGCGCTTCAGTTCCACGAAGAGCACGGCGAAGTTTGCCCAGCTGGCTGGAACAAAGGCGACGAAGGCATGAAAGCAGACGCAGACGGCGTTGCTGATTATCTCAGCAAACACGCTGAAGATCTTTAATAGCTTTAGCCAAGTTTAAAACGCTAAGTTTAATGCGAAAGAGGAGCCAAACGGCTCCTCTTTTTTTGTCTAGATTATGGCCAGCTATTCAGTTCGCAAAGCTTTGATAGGGTTAGCTTTCGCCACCTTAAAAGCGTGGAAGGACACGGTTGTCCAAGCTATAAGCACCGCCAAAAGGGCCGCCAATGCAAACAGCATGGCCAGATAGCCAAGCTCCATACGTACGGTGAAACCTTGTAGCCATGTATAAGCCCAGTAGCCAGCCAGTGGCCACGCGATCACGTTAGCCCAAAGCACAGGTTTGGATGCTTGCAACACCAGCAAGCGTACAATATCAAACACGCCCGCCCCCATCACCTTGCGGATACCAATTTCTTTGGTCCGACGCTCTGCGGTAAAGTTTGCCATACCGAACAAACCGAGACAGGCCACAAAGATCGCGAAGAGTGCAAAGAACAAGAACATTGCTGCTTGCAATCGCTCGCCTTGATACAGGTTATCAAGGTTGGTCTCTACAAAAGATACCCGCGCTTGATTAGAGTCTGTAATGTCGTTCCACTTGTTTGCAATCTTGGTCAGCATGGCTTGATTATCGCCGCTGCTCACCTTCACATGCACGACAAAAAAGTTATGTGGTTGCACAGTAAAGAGCATTGGGTTCATGTCTTGGCGAGCAGAGCGGAACTTCACATCAGGGATCACCCCAATAATGGTCGCAGGTGCCTTAGGACCATCGCCCACCATAACCTTAATCTGTTGGTTAAGTGCCGCCTCAGGGCTATCAAACCCTAAAGCTGCCAAGGCTTTCTCGTTAATGATGGCATTAAAAGCCACCACTGGTCCCATGTTACCCTCTTCTGCGCCGTCCACATCATCAGGAGCGATAAACTCATCAGCGGCAAACTCTCTGGAAAAATCACGACCCGCAATAACCTCAACACCGTAATGAGAGAAGTAATCATAATCAACCGTGACCCGTTCAGCCAAGATATTACCGCCTAATTGGCCGCCAGGTGCCTCGATGAGCGTGTTATTGCCATTGTTAAGTGGCATACTATCGCTACCAAAGGTCACAGCCTCAACACCTTCAATATTGCCTAGTTCCTGACGGAAGGTTTGGTATTTTTCATGTACGCGTTGAATAGAAAAATCTCGGATAACCAAGCGGTCTTCCGTTTCAAACCCTAAGTCTGTATTAGTGGCATATACGGTTTGACCGTAGATAACACCTGTCACGATCATCAAACCAATGGTGATGGAAAACTGTGCCAACACCAAAATATTACGAAAGAGTGACGAACCACTAGCGGCAGCATTGCTGGAATGCAGAACCAAAGCTGGACGGAAGCTAGACAGAACAAACGCTGGGTATAGGCCACCCATCACACCAATGAGAAGCATCAGACCAATCATTGAGCCTAGCAGTGGTAAGTCAGTGAGCAGATCAAAAGTAAGCTGAGCCCCTAACATTTGATTATAAAGCGGCAATAATAGCTCGACGAAGGCGATCGCCGCTAGCAAGCCAAACAGTGTCATGATGATCGCCTCACCAAGGAACTGAACTATTAGCTGCCCTCTTGTCGCGCCCATAACCTTACGCATGGACACTTCACGCGCGCGCTGGGTTGCCCGCGCGCTAGATAGGTTCATGAAATTAATTGTAGCAATAAGCAATACCATCAAAGCCACACCAGAGAAGGTATAGACCTGCATCTTGTCACCCGCTGGAGTCATATTACCGTCCTTGCGCGACTCTAAATGAATGTCAGAGACTTTGGTGAAGCTTATTTCCATAAGTTCACTCGGTGACATATTTTCCAAACCCGGAAGTTGGAAGGTTACGTTTTTCTCCAACATTTCAGGCATATCTGCAGCAAGCTGATCGATAGTGACACCGTCATTTAACATAAAATATGAGTAGGCTGATGTTTCAGTCCAACGCAACAGGCCGTCATTACGGGTAAAGCGAATGGGGTCAAACTTACCGATCATATCCGAATTGATATGGCTGTTAGTAGGTAGGTTTTTCATGATTGCCACAACTGTATATGGCACATTATCCATCGTCAGGGTTTGGCCAAGCACGTCCTGATTACCAAAATATTTTAGCGCAATACTCTCAGCAATCATGATGGAGCTATTGTCTTGCAGAGCCGCCTCAGCGTTGCCAGCAACCACATCAAAGTTAAACAGCTCAAGAAACTCTGGGTCAACGAAATCAGCACATTCAGTAAAGGCAAAGGCCTCTTGCTTAATTTCATAACAATTTCGCATGATCCGCGAACTATATTTAATCGAGCCTGCATGCTCACGGACAAGCGTTGGGATCAATAGACCTGGTGTGCGCGCTATTTCCATAGGGGCGCGACCAGGGACATTAAAGGTCACCTCAGCACGGTAAACCTTATCGCCGTTGTCCCAAAACTTATCATAGGAAGTTTCGTAGCGAACATATAACCCGATTAAGATCACAGCCGTCAGACCGATGGCAAGACCACCGATATTAATTAGGCTATACATTTTGTGTTTTAATAGATTGCGCAACGCAATCCGAATATAATTCAGAAACATCTTCTTATCCTCACTGTATTGTTCCCGCTGCTCTTATGGCTTGGTGAACAAATTTTCTGTCGTCGTTTTTATATTTTTTGGTCGTCTTTTTATATTTAGTAGCTAAAGGCTACCTCATTTATCTAATTTTTCCAAATTTTTAATATTTTTCATAAAGAATGTGGAAAAACACGCTCAAATTGATACGATAGTTACATGACAATGCCTGACCAAGAATTTTACAAACGCGAAATTGAAGCGCGCGCAAAACAACTGAGCATCTCAGTTGAGGTGATGGACTTGGGCTATTCACAAGTACTACGTCGTAAATTGGAGCAGAAATTTGCAGACTCTGGCGACAAGCTTTTTTGGCGACGCTTCAAGGATAGGTCTGGCAAAAAAGACAAAGGTGGCTGGAGCAAACTTGGTAGTAAGTTTGAGGGCGAAGCCGCTTACTTCTTTTTAGAACGCGATGAAGACCAACTCTTTTATAAGGTGGAAGATGGCTTGCAACTATCATATCTGCTGGCGGAATGTTTCCAGTTTGAGGTCTATGTCACCGACATAAACCTCAAGAAGCTTTTTTGTTTTAATAGCTTTGACGTGATGGTCCAAGCAGGTGCCAAGACAAAAATTTTACACTAAGCCTTATTGTTTTTCATCAAAAGCATGGCTGCCACTGGTAAACCCAGTTCGATAAACACTGGCACGACATGCCATAGACCAAAATGCTCCGTTACGATCATGCCGTAAAGCCGTGCAAGCCCCCCACAGAACAATACCAACAAGCAAAAGCGTGCCAGATCCATGTTTTTAGGGAAGCGCGCAAAAGCAGCGACAAAGCCAAGCCCGAGGCCAAACCTAAAGCCTGAAAGCAAGCGAATTTCACCGTCCGTGCGGCTAAACTCCCCCATCGCTTTTTTGAAAATTCCTAAGCCATCCAAGAAATCCATCAAACCCGGCAGGCCCGTAATGGCAAAATATCCGCCCGCCAAAAGCTCCAATACGCCAATGAGCAGCAGTAAAATTTTCAAGATCGTTGATGTCATAACCGTTCCTCCCTAAAGACTATGCCTCAGTGTAAGCAATCAAGCATAAATTACAACATCATGGGACTTTTATACATTAACGACCCAAGATGCCGCGAGAGATAATCTCTTTCATAATCTCTGATGTACCTGCGTAAATCGTTTGGATCCGCGCATCGACAAAGAAACGGCTGATTGGATATTCAGATGAATAGCCATAACCACCAAACATCTGCAGACAGCCATTTGAAATGTAGTTTTCAGCTTCTGTTGTGGTGAGTTTCACCAGCGCGCCGTCTTCCACCGTCATCTCTTTGTTTTTATACTTCTCAATGCATTTTTCATAGTAGGCGTAGCAAACCTCATACTGTGCTTTCATCTCCGCCAACTTAAAGCGTGTGTTTTGAAAGTCCGCGATACGCTTACCAAATGCCTTACGCTCCAACACATACTCAGTTGCCATTTCAATGGCACCAAGGCACGCGCCCATCGCTTGAGACGAACAACCAAGGCGCTCACGTGGTAATTCTTGCATCAAGTAAAAGAAACCGTGATTTTCATCACCAAGCAGCGCGCTTGCTGGCATACGTACATCTTCAAAGAACAACTCAGATGTATCGCTGGTGTGCTGCCCAATTTTCTCAAGTTGCTTACCCTTGGCAAAACCTTGGAGCTTAGTGTCCACCAAGAAAAGGGAGATGCCTTTTGCCCCTGCCTCAGGATTGGTTTTCGCCGTAACAATTACTAGGTCGCTATGAATGCCGTTGGTAATAAAAATTTTAGACCCGTTCAACACCCACTCGTTGCCGTCCATCACTGCGCGGGTCTTAATGTTAGCAAGGTCACTGCCTGTGTGTGGCTCTGTCATGGCGATAGCACCGACCGCCTCACCCGTTACAAGCTTTGGCAACCACTGATTTTTCTGCTCTTCACTACCGATATTCACAATATATGGAATCACAATATTGGAATGAATATTCATGCCTGTTGCTAGTCCACCGAAACAGTTACGAGCGGTTTCACGCAAAATCATCTGCGACACATCCATAGTGGAGCCAATGCCACCGTATTCTTCAGGCACGTCTACACCAAGCAGACCTGCCTCACCAAGTGTGTTCCATAGGCTGCGCGGTAAGATGCAATTCTTTTCCCATTGCTCATAGTACGGGGCGACTTCCGTCTCCAAAATTTTGTTGGTCATGTCTTTAAACAGCTCGATATCTTCATCCATAATCTGTACTTTCCTCAAATTTTCACGATTTGATCATAAATAAACATCTAACACCATGACCGGCATATCTTAATATTTGATAATTTCGGCCAATTAATAGGCTTTTTATCAAATTTTATGTTTATTTTTGCTATATTTATGATATTAACAGACAATGAATAGCTGGAAACATACCATTTCAATGCATTACGCCAAAGCCGTTTCACGCGGCCTTCAAGGCGACGATGAAGGCCTGTTATATTGCCTGGGTAAAGCCAATATCAGCCCCGCCCTGATGGCTAAAGAGGACGCTCGCATCTCCACAGAGCAGCTATCCCGTTTGATTAATGCACAAATTGTTTATTTAGGCGACGAGATGCTCGGGCTATGTGCAGGCCAAATGAAGATTGGTAGCTTTCAGCTGGTCGCCATGCACTGCCAACACGCCAACTCGTTGCGCAACGTTTTTATGAACGCCACCAGAGCCTATGGGCTGCTGGGTGCTGAGATAAGCCTGCGAGTGGAGCGTGACACCGAGACCACCAAGATAATTTTCAACAGCAGTGCGGAGACCACCGAGAACGAGCAATTTCTTTATGAGTTTCTTATGCTGGTCTGGCACCGTTTTCCCAGTTGGCTGGTTGGCAAAACCATCCCGCTAATGGAGATTAATTTGCCTCATATAAAGCCCCATCACGCGGCGGAGCACCGCCTTATGTTCCCGAGTGCCGTTAACTACGGGGCAGAAGAATGTAGCTTTATCATTGCCAATGCTGAGCTTAACACCCGCGTCACTCGCACCGCGAAAGAGACCGAACAATATCTAGCAGATGTGCCGTGGAAGTGGTTTCGCCGACTAGCTTTTTATTCGCGCACCACCCAGCGGCTCAACATGCTGCTTCAAGCAGCGCCGCTCAGTAACTTACCTAGCATCAGCGAGGCCGCGACCACACTACAAACGAGTGAACGGTCTCTGCGCCGCCAACTCAGCAGTGAGGGGCAAAGCTTTCAAACCCTTAAGGATACCTATCTCAGAGATAGTGCGATTTCATTTTTATTAGAAGGACAGTTGAGCATATCAGAAATAGCTTACAGACTAGGATATTCAGAGCCTGCAGCCTTTTCGCGAGCCTTTAAAAAATGGACAAAAAGCACACCCAACGCCTACCGCCGTCAGGAAGAGCGGTAATAGACAGTCTAAAAATACAGGCTTAAGGCTTGGCAGCAGTGCCGCCATCAATTGCAACAATATTACCCGTGATATAGGCCCCACCCTTTGAGCAGAGCCAGCGAATAACACAGGCCATATCTTCGGGCTCACCAACACGGCCCAGCGGCACATCTTTGGTGATATGATCCGCCATTGCATCATTGGACAGCGCAAATTTAGTCATGCGGCTTGGGAAAGGTCCAGGAGCCAAAGCATTCACCGTAATATGGCGCGCCGCAAACTCGTTGCTATACATTTGTGTCAGATGGTGCACTGCAGCTTTACTGGCCGTGTAACTATAAGCGCCAACACCAGAGCCTGCCACCAAAGACCCCATCGGGCGTGTGCCCATAACAGAGCCAATATTTATTACACGTGAAGGGTCAGCCGCCTGCGCGTTTTTGGTCAGCAGTGGCAACATCAAACGTGTTAGGTCTGCCATCGCCGTCACATTTAAATTCAACACTTTTTCCCATGCATCACGTGGGAATGTGTCCAGCGCATCGCCCCATGAGATGCCGCTATTGTTCACGAGAATATCAACATGATCGGTTTCAGCGCTGATGGCCTTAACCAATGCTTCAGTGCCCTCACCTGAGCCAAGGTCAGCCGCGATCCCTTTAACCGTGCCGGGGCCTTGCTTGTTTAGCTCAGCCGCCATTTCATCCAGCGCATCTTGCTTACGGGACGCGATATAGACCGTGCAACCTGCATCCACGAGGGCTTCAGTGATCATGGCACCAATGCCAGAGCCGCCACCCGTTACCAGCGCTACTTTACCTTCAATATCAAATAATTGTTCAAGTGATTGCATCTCTGCCTCCTATTAGTATCCGCCTAAAGTAGCATAACGATCTAGATGATAATTATAGCCACCGTATAGATTTTGCACGGCTCGTGCACGTTTTATGAAAAAACCAACATCATACTCATCCGTCATGCCGATACCGCCGTGCATTTGAATGGCTTCGTTGGTTGTAAGCTCTGCTGTACTGCAGGCTCGGGCCTTTGCAACGGACGCAAAGATAGATAAGCCCGCTTCGCTGACATCTGCCATCTGCATGGCTTTTAGTATAGCTGAGCGCGTTACTGACAGCTCGCTAAACAAATGCGCCGCACGGTGTTGTAGAGCCTGAAACTTACCGATTGTGGTGCCAAATTGCTTGCGCTCTTTCAGGTATTCCATCGTCATTGCGAAAGCCGCCTCACTGAGGCCTAACAGCTCCGCCGACAGCACTATGCTCGCAACATCCAAAACAGGGGTTAGCACTTTAAGTCCACCATTTGGCACTGTTAGCGCGGTCGCTGTAACATTTTCCAGTGTTACTTTTGCCCAGTTGCGGCTATCAGCCATAGCTGTGCGATCTACGATCAAACCGCTCGCACCCTTATCCACCACAAAAAGCCCCATGTCGTCAGGCTTGTCGCCTGTGCGTGCTAGCACGATGATATGATCTGCTACATGGCCGTCTGGGACAAAGGTTTTAAAGCCGTTCAATGTCCAGCTTTCGCCGTCCTGCAATGCTTTCGTAGTCGTTGCGGCAGGGTCATGATGCCCCGTTTCATCCACAGCGAGCGTCGCGATTTTCTCACCAGATGCCACGCCGTCAAGCAAGTCACTCTTCGTTTTTTTCAACAAGCTCACCGCCGTCACTGATGATGATATGAAAGGGCTAGGCGCTAGGGTTGTCGCCATGGCTTCCGCCACGATGCCCGCGCCCGTCACACCAAAGCCGGTGCCACCCTCATCTTCACTTAACATAAGCGAAGTGAAACCCATCTCGGTCATTTCTTGCCACAAGCTTGGGGCATAGCCCATTTCATCGCCCGCGTCTCTAAGCCCACGAAAGCTTATGATCGGTGATTTCTCAGCGAAAAAACCAACCGCAGCGTCTTTGAGCATTTGTTGTTCTTGGGTCAGTACCAGTGCCATGTCTATTCTCCTGATCTTAAGCGTATTTAGCCTAAGCCTCTGGCAATTCCAGAATGCGTTTTGAAATAATGTTCAGCATAACCTCGGACGTGCCACCCTCTATGGAGTTGGCCTTGGTCCGTAGCCACATTTTGGCTAGCGCCCCTTCTTTAGAGCTTTGACCCTCCCACTCAAGCCCGTTAGAGCCTGTTGCTTTCAGCAGTAGCTCGTATCGGTCTTTGTTAAGCTCAGTACCGTAATATTTAAGCATGCTAGAAAAGGCCCCAAGGCTAGCGCCTGCGCGGGCTTCATCCATCGCACGCTCCATCGTAAAGACAAACGCCATCCAGTCTATCTCATGCTCGGCAATGTTGGTGCGCAGCACTTTATCTTGCAGCTGACCGTCATCATCTTTGGTCATGTTGCGCAGAGCAGACGCAGATACAGGCTCGGGCATGCCCGTATCACCAATCATCGCGCGTTCATGCGTTAGCAAATATTTAGCGATGTCCCAGCCCTTATTGAGTGTACCGACCAACTGGGTTTTTGGTACGCTAACATCATCAAAGAAGGTCTCACAAAACGGCGAGTTGCCTGAAATGAGTTTAATAGGCTTGGTGGATACACCCTTGCTGGTCATATCGAACAAAATGAAGCTAATACCGTTATGCTTAGGCTCACTTGGCCCTGTGCGTACTAGGCAAAATATCCAATCGGCTTGGTCCGCATAAGAGGTCCACACCTTTTGACCGTTGACGAGGAAAGTATCGCCTTTATCTTCACACTTAGTGGCGAGTGACGCGAGGTCAGACCCCGCCCCCGGCTCTGAATAGCCCTGACACCAGCGTACTTCACCGCGCGCAATGGGCGGTAGATACTCAAGCTTTTGTTCATGACTGCCAAACTCGAGTAGCGCTGGACCAAGCATCCAAATGCCGAAGGATGATAGCGGTGAGCGCGCACCCATGCGGCGCATTTCGCTCGCCAGTGCTTTAACTTCCGCCTTGTTCAGGCCACCGCCACCATACTCTTTAGGCCACGCTGGCACAGTCCAGCCCTTAGCGCCCATGCGCTCCATCCAAACTCTCTGATCATCGCTTTCAAAGGTGGGGTTTTTACCGCCCCAGCAAATATCATCTTCGCCCATGATCGGCGTGCGCATTGATTTTGGGCAATTTTCATCTAGCCAAGCGCGTGTCTCTTCGCGAAACGCTTTCATGTCTTCATCTGACGCCATAGGACCCCTCCAAAGTAAAAAATGAACCATACAGCACTTGTATTACATAGCAAAAATACTGTGGGTTGAAATTATTTGAACTTAGAGTATGTTTATTTCTAGCCCTTGTCTAGAATAATGTTACTGTGCCTATATGGGGACTGGGGATATATAGGGAAGACATCGCTAATACTTAGGGGATAAGCATGAATACGACAGATTTTAAAGATCAAATCGTTGTGGTAACGGGCGGATCAAACGGCATTGGCAAAGCGCTAGCTGAGGAAGCAAAGCGCGAAGGTGCCAAGCATATTGTTATCGCTGATGTGGCAGACGACGCAGGCCGTGCGGTGGCTGAGAGCCTCGGTGGTAGCTTTTATCACCTTGATGCCTCAAACGAGAGCGATACAGCCGACATGATAAGCGATATTGAGGTAAACATAGGCCCTATTGGTGTGTATTTCTCTAACGCGGGTGTGTTGTTCACCGACGGTCCTACCTTCACCTGTTACGGGCAAAGTGCCGACCAGTGGAACATGGTTTGGGGCATTAACGTAATGTCTCATTTGCACGCAGCAAGGGCGCTACTACCGCGTTACACTGAGCGCGGGGCTGGTTGTTTTGTGCTCACGGCGTCTGCCGCTGGCCTATTGTCGCAAATAGGCGATGCGCTATACTCAACCACCAAGCACGCCACAATCGGATATGCAGAAGCCATGGCAATTGCCCACGGCGACGAAGGGGTGCAGGTGTCGGTTATTTGCCCACAAGCTGTGGAGAGCAACATGACCGCTGACATGGATGCACGAACTAGCACAGCCGCCGCTGACGGTATTATGCCATCCGATGAAATGGCGAAGCGGGCCATAGCAGAGATCAAAGAAGGCCATTTTATGGTGCGCCCTCATGAACAAGTGATAAGCTACTTCCAGCATAAGGCTGAAAACTATGATCGTTGGGTCGGAGCCATGCGCAAGTTTCGTCGCAGCCAAATTGAAGCTAACGGCAAACCACTTTAGGGTTAAGGGGTATATGGTGCAGGTAAATATGAACAAAACGATAGATGTGCGCACAGGCGAAGAGCTAGATGCTGCGCTCATTGACGCTGTGATGAAAGAGCATATAGACGATCTTGTTGGTGCGCCTGAGATACGTCAGTTCGCCAGCGGGCACTCCAACCTCACCTATAGCATTATCTACGATAATAAAAAATTTGTTCTACGCCGCCCACCGTTTGGTACTAAGCCCAAGTCTGGTCACTCCATGATCCGCGAATACACGGTTATGAAAGCTATAAAGCCAGCCTTTTCCGCCGTGCCGCAGACCTATTTTCACCTGCCCGCAGAGACCAGCCCATTGGGAGCTGAATTTTACGTTATGGAACAGGTGGAAGGGCGCAAGCTGGAGAAAGACATCCCAAAAGATTGGGGCTTCGGCACTGAAGAAAACCGCAAGCTTTGTATGTCTTTTTTTGAAAAGCTCATCAACCTACACACATTAGACTATAAGGCGGTGGGGTTAGAAGATTTTGGCAAACCAGAAGGCTATGTGGCACGGCAAATATTAGGCTGGAATGGCCGCTATGAACGGGCGAAGACTGACGATGTTGAAAGCTTTGAGGATGTCAGACAGTGGCTTGAGGCCACAATGCCTAAAACCGAGGCTGGACATGCTATTTGCCACGGTGACTACCGCTTGGATAATGTCATTTTAAACGGCGAAAACCCCTTTCAGATTGAAGCTATTTTAGATTGGGAAATATCTGCCCTTGGTGATCCACTGATGGACCTTGGAAACACCATGGCTTACTGGCTGCAAAAAGGTGATCCAGATGCCATTTTGGCAACCCACATGCAGCCAAGTTTTGCCGATGGTATGCTCACGCGCGAAGAGATTTGCGACATGTACGCTAAAGCCACAGGCCACGACCTATCGCGCTTCGCTTTTTACCATGTTTACGGGGTGTTTCGCCTCGCAGTGATCATCCAGCAGATATATTACCGTTACTATCACGGACAAACACAAAACAAGGCCTTCGCACACTTTGGCCAGATGACAAATTTACTTGGAAATTACGCCCGACATCTCATTGAGAAGTCTGGCTTTTAATCGCGATTTTATGGGGAGTTAATACCTTGGAACAATTACTAGCGATGTTGCCGCAAAAAGAAGTTGGCACCGATCTATATGAGATTTTAGACAGCTTCACGGCTGAGGGTATGCCCTTTCATGCGCCGCTGCAAAATATAAACGGCGTTGATCTGCCTGTTTTAACCTTTGCGCCGCCTAACCTGCGTGATTTTTTAATGCCTATTATAGCAGCTGGCGGCGACGCAGACTTTATCATCTACAAGGATGAACGCCTGAGTTACAGCGCGGCCCACACCAAAATCGTGAAAATCGCGAACATCTTAAAAGATGATTTCAATGTAAATAAAGGCGATATGGTCTCTCTATGTATGCGCAATTATCCTGAGTGGATACTTACCTACTTAGCCATCATCAGTATTGGCGGTGTGGTCTGTGCCCTCAATGGTTGGTGGAGCGCCGCTGAGATGAAAGCGGCTTTTGAACTTACTGATAGTAAGCTGGTCATTTGCGGCAGGTCTGGCACCAAAAAAATAGATAAAATCGCGGAGAGCCACGGTATCACCCGCATTGTGGTGCGTGATCCTGTGGCTGATTATAAAAACACTTTCGCGCTAGAAGACCTGATAGCTAAATGCAACGCCACTACCCTACCCGAGGTCGAGCTATCGGGTGAAGATAACCTCCATGTGCTTTACACCAGTGGGTCTAGCGGGTTCCCGAAGGCGGCGATCTCCGATCACCGCGCGGTGAGCCAGTTGCTCTTCATGCTTTTAGGCTTTTTACTCGGCATTAAAACCCGCGCTGACGGTCATGTTGCACCCATTAATGACACACGCGCTGCTTCGCTAATTGCAGTGCCCCAGTTTCACGTCACTGGCCTGATTATGGTGACCATGGTTGGCATCATGACCTCACGTAAGATCATATTGATGCATAAATGGGATGTGGAAGACGCCTACCAACTTATTCAAGACGAAAAAGTTACCTCTTTTAGCGGCGTGCCTGCCATGTCCTACGAGCTAACCGTATCCGACAAGGCTAAAAACTATGACCTATCCTCCCTTGAGGATATTGGCGGCGGCGGGGCTGCACGGCCAAGCCATCACCTAGAGAAAATGGTCGAGCGCTTCTCCGATATACGCCCGGGCATTGGCTACGGCCTCACTGAGACCAACGGCGTTGGCTCGCTGCATTACGGCAATGCATATGTGGAACGCCCCAGCAGTGTTGGGCGCGCGACACCACCGCTTAACAAAATCGTAATTATGGATGGTAGCGGCAACACCCTACCCGCAGGTGAAATTGGTGAAATTGCTATCCGAAGCATCACCAACATCAAAGGCTACTTGAAAAACCCTGAGGCTACCGCTGAGCTGTTGCGTGATGGATGGCTATATACAGGCGATATGGGCGTTTTAGACGCAGAGGGTTACCTCTCAATTATTGACCGCAAGAAAGCGATTATTATACGCGGCGGCGAAAACATCAGCACGCTAGAGGTTGAAGCCGCTGTTAGCGCGGTAGACGGCGTTAAAGAGTGCATGGTCTTTGGCCTGCCTGATGAGCGCATGGGTGAGCTTGTCGGCGCGCTAATTTACGGCGAAGGGGTTAGCGAAGATGCAATAAAAGACAGCGTAAAAACCCAGCTTGCTGCCTATAAATGCCCTGAAACAATCTGGATCGTGAGCGAGCCTCTACCACAGATAGCCACAGGTAAAATTGACCGTAAAACATTAAAAGAACAGTATGTAGCTGCCTATAAAGCTTCGAGAGGATAAGACCATGACTATGGACCTAGGGATCACCGAAAAATGCGAAAGCTTACGCACTAAAATACGCGCCTTCATCGCAGATCGCGTCTTGCCACTGGAGGCAGAATTTCACGGTGAGGTCGGCACAGGCGGCGACCGCTGGGCTTACACGCCGCGGATGACCGAGATACTAGAGAGCTTAAAACAGCAAGCCAAAGACGAGAAGCTTTGGAACTTTTGGCTGACTGATAGCGAAGAAGGCTACGGCCTTACAACCGTTGAATATGCTTACTTAGCGGAAGAAATGGGACATTCTCATCTGGCTGCAGAAGTGTTTAACTGTTCAGCACCTGATACCGGCAACATGGAAGTGTTGGAGCGTTACGGCAGCGAAGAACAAAAAGAAAAATACCTCACACGCTTGCTTAAGGGGGAAATCCGCTCAGCCTATGTCATGACCGAGCCTGCTGTCGCCTCGTCTGATGCCACCAATATCGCCATGCCTGCTGACCTAGACGGCGACGAGTGGGTGTTGAACGGTGAAAAATACTGGGCCTCAGGCGCTGGCGACCCGCGCTGCGAAATATATATCGTCATGTGTAAAACCGAGGGGGAAGACGCCCCACGCCATAACCGCCACTCAATGATTTTAGTGCCAGCAAACACTAAAGGC
>Ga0209344_10003048_pt1 | contig 17219 bp, 18 predicted proteins | sample Cruoilmetagenom6_FD_187293 | JGI IMG/M metagenome (GOLD analysis project Ga0209344, IMG submission 187293) | Oil polluted marine microbial communities from Coal Oil Point, Santa Barbara, California, USA - Santa Barbara Oil Seep Sample 6 (SPAdes)... | ecosystem: Environmental > Aquatic > Marine... | reverse complement strand
ATCGAGCAAAGTGTTTGGGAAGGTTTTCGCAGCCGGGGACAATCTGGCTTTTAGGGTAAAGCCTGGGCGCGGATAGACGGCGATTGGGATGGTTTCCATAAGGGCGCGCCAGTTCTTCCAGCGCGGGAGCTCAATCATATTATCGGCGCCCATGAGCCAGACAAAATGGGTCTGCGGAAAGCGTTCTTGCAGGGCGCGCACTGTGTCGAAAGTGAAGCGTGTCTCGAGGTCGACCTCAATGTCAGTCGCGAAAATTCGTGGATGCATTGTGGCCTCTCGAGCCAACTTGAGGCGCGTTTCAATCGGCGCCATGCCGGTCGACGGTTTCAATGGGTTTTGCGGTGATACGAGCCACCAGACTTGATCCAGCCCCAGTTGGCGCATGGCCATGAGGGAAATCAGACGATGCCCCTCATGGGCGGGATTGAATGAGCCTCCCAACAGGCCGACTTTGAGGCCGGGGCCTGTGCTGAAAGAAAGAGCGGTCAAGGTTTGTTTTTCCTGTGAACGGGCCCTATGAACGGATTTGGCCTTGGCCACGGACCTGATATTTGAAACTGGTGAGTTGTTCCAGCCCAACGGGCCCACGCGCATGAAACTTGCCCGTTGCGATGCCAATTTCTGCGCCCATGCCAAATTCGCCACCATCTGCATATTGCGTGGAGGCGTTGTGCAATAGAATGGCGCTGTCCACTTCGTTCAAGAAGCGTGTGGCTGTCTCTACATTATCCGTCACGATGCAATCGGTGTGATTTGAACCGTAGGTATCAATGTGATGCATGGCGTCTTTCACACCGTCGACCACGGCGATGGAGATAATGGCATCAAGATACTCAGTTTCAAAGTCGGTGATGCTGGCAGGCTTCACACGCACATCTGCTTTTTGTGTTTCTTCGTCGCCGCGCACTTCACAACCAGAGTCAATTAGCGCTGCAATGATGGGGCTCAAGTGAGTGTCCATAACCGTACGATCGACGAGGATCGTCTCGGCTGACCCGCAAATTCCTGTTCGGCGCATCTTTGAATTCAAGACAATTTTTTTTGCCATGTTGAGATCTGCGTCGCCGTCGACATAGACGTGGCAGATGCCTTCCAGGTGCGCAAAGACAGGCACGCGTGCTTCGTTCTGCACGCGCCCAACAAGGCTCTTTCCGCCTCGGGGAACAATGACGTCGAGATTGCCATCCAGGCCTTTCAACATCTCCCCGACAGCGTCACGATCTGTTGTTGGCACGATTTGTACGGAGCCCTCCGGTAGGTTGGCCGCGTCCATGCCTTCTTCAAGGCAGGCGAAAATGGCACGGCTTGAATAGAAACTTTCTGAGCCGCCACGCAAGATTGCGGCGTTGCCAGCTTTCAGGCACAGCACGGCGGCGTCTGCTGTCACATTGGGACGGCTTTCATAAATGACGCCAATGACACCCAGGGGCACACGCACACGAGAAATTTTGAGACCGTTTGGACGATCCCAATCTGCCATTACATCACCGACGGGGTCTTTTAGTGCCACAACGTCTTCGATGCTTTTGGCGATGGCTTCGATGCGCGCATCATCCAACAAGAGACGATCAAGCATGGCAGCGGACAGACCTTTGGCGCGCGCGCCCTCCATGTCTTTTGCGTTGGCGTCCAGAATGTCGCCTGCGTTCGCTCGTACCAACATGGCGCTGGCAAGCAGTGCCGCATCTTTTTGTTTTGTTGGGGCAGTGGCGAGCGCTTTGGCGGCGATGCGCGCACGTTTGCCAATGTCGGCCATAACGGCGGCGACATCATCATTAGCTGCATTCAATGATGCGATGCTCATGTCACTGGTCCTTTTTTCAAAACAAGATCGTCGCGGTGGATCAATTCTGAACGACCACGATACCCCAAAAGGGCTTCAATTTCACTGCTGTTGTGCCCTGCAATCGCTTGTGCATCTGTATTAGAGTAAGCTGTCAGACCTCGTGCGATCTCAATGCCGGCCTGGTTTTTCACCAAAACCGTGTCACCACGCTGGAATGTGCCTTCGACGGCGGTCACGCCCGCAGGAAGCAAGCTTCTATCCGTTTGAAGCGCATGCGCGGCCCCATCGTCGACGATAAAGCTGCCGGACGGTTGCAGAGATCCAGCAATCCACAGTTTGCGTTCGGTTGATGGGTCGGAATGTGCGTCGAACCAGGTGCATTTTGCGCCGTCTGCTATTGCTTTGAGCGCATGGCGTTCACGTCCATTGGCAATGACCATGTGACAACCCGCTTGCGTTGCAAAACGTGCTGCCGTGATTTTTGTTTTCATGCCGCCCCGCGACAGGTCAGACCCGGCGTCGCCTGCCATGGCTTCGATCTCGTCAGTGATGTTTGCGACTTGGGGAATGTGGACGGCACCTGCTTCGCCAGGCGGGGCTGTATAAAGCCCATCAATGTCTGACAGCAACACGAGGCAATCTGCACTCATCATCGATGCAACACGCGCGGCCAAGCGATCATTGTCGCCATAGCGGATCTCGCTTGTGGCAATCGTATCGTTTTCATTGATGACGGGAACGGCCCCCAACTTCAACAATGTTGTGATTGTTGATCGCGCGTTGAGATAGCGACGACGTTGTTCTGTGTCATCCAAGGTGAGCAGAATTTGTGCAGTTGACAGATCTCGTTCTGCCAATGAAGCCTGAAAAGCATGTGCCAAATGGATTTGACCGGCTGCGGCGGCTGCCTGGCTTTCTTCAAGCTTCAAAGGGCCAGCGCCAAGCTTCAAGGCGCGTCTGCCGAGTGCTATGGCGCCAGATGAGACGATGATGACGTCTTGGCCACAGGCAAGCATTTGCGCGATGTCATCCATCAGCGCATCAAGCCATGTGCGGTTGAGCTTGCCTGTTTGGCTGTCGACCAGAAGAGCGGAGCCAATTTTGACCACAATACGATGTGCGTGCTCGATGCGTGATGTCATGGATGCCATCCTTCCACAGGGGCATCCTCCTGTGCGGCTTTTTTACGGTTGGCCATGATCTCTTTCAGGAGCATGTGCAACACTTCGCGCACGCCGCTTCCCGCCACACCTGACAACAGGATCACAGGGTGTCCACTTTCAGCTTCAAGCTCAGCTTTGCGTTTCTCAATCAGGTCGTCGGTCAACGCATCACATTTGTTGAGCGCAACGATGACAGGTTTGTCGCCCAGTCCATGACCATAAGCATCCAGCTCGCCTTTAATCGTGCGGTAAGCGGATGCGATATCCTCATCTGTTCCATCAACAAGATGGAGGAGTATGTTGGTGCGTTCTACGTGACCGAGAAAACGATCCCCAAGGCCAGCGCCTTGTGATGCGCCCTCGATGAGACCAGGAATGTCGGCCAGCACAAAACCCTCGCCGTCTATTTCCACAATGCCCAAATTTGGAACAAGTGTTGTGAAAGGATAGTCGGCGATTTTTGGTTTTGCCGCAGATACAGCTGCCAAGAATGTGCTCTTTCCTGCATTGGGCAGGCCCACGAGCCCTGAGTCTGCAATGAGTTTGAGGCGCAGCCAAATCCACATTTCCTGACCCTCAAGGCCAGGGTTGGCAAAACGTGGCGATTGATTGGTGGCGGTTTTGAAATGCGCATTGCCAAAGCCGCCATTGCCACCTTTCAGCAAGGTCACCCGCTGGCCGACCTCCGTCATGTCCACGATCAAAGTCTCATTGTCTTCTTCAAGCACCTGCGTGCCAACAGGCACTTTCAATGTGGCGTCTTCACCAGCAGGGCCCGCACGGTTTTGTCCCATACCATGGACGCCGGTCTGACCTTTGAAATGCTGCATATAGCGATAATCAATGAGTGTATTGAGGCCATCAACGCATTCAACGATGACATCGCCGCCCCTGCCGCCGTCGCCCCCATTGGGGCCACCGAAAGGGACGTTTTTCTCCCGCCGGAAGCTGACAGAGCCAGCGCCGCCATTGCCGGAGCGCACGTAAATTTTTGCTTGGTCTAGGAATTTCATAATCGTCTCTTTTGCGCCTGCCAATGCTCTCTGGTCAAGTGATAGTCTATAGCAGGCATGTTTTCACCCCGTGCAAGACAAGGCCGTGTGCCCGTCCCGATTTCTTCAAAGCCAGTTTTAACCAAAACGCGCCCCGAAGCAGGGTTTTGGGTGTAGTGCCCAGCGGTTAGTTTCTCGACGTTCAATATGTCAAAGGCGAAGTCGATCAATACGCGTCCTGCCTTTGTCGCGATGCCTTTGCCCCAATAGGCCTCACCGACCCAATAACCAAATTCCATGACACCGGGTTCTGTGCGATGGATCCCAATTGTACCAACAAGCCCTGCCTTGGTCTCTATGGCGAAAGGCCAATCTGTGCCGTTGGCCCGGCTTTCCTTGTGGCCGCTGATCCAGGTCACTGCGTCTTTTTCCGCATAAGGGAAGGGCACACGCGCCAACATCGAGGCGATGTTCCAATTGTTGAGCAATTCACTTTGGCGTGGGGCATCGTTTAGTGTGAATGGTCTCAGTGTGAGCTTATCGCCCGCTAGGCAGAGTGTTTCGGCAATCATGAGCTTCTCCTCCAAAGTCCACTCGCGCGTGTTTTAGAGAGGGAAACGAAAAGAGGGAGATGGCGAACCATCTCCCTCTCGGAAACTTTAGGTATTCGCCACCCGCAGGTGACGCAACCACCTGCATTTAGTCTGCTGCAACTGCCGGCGCATTTGCCGGAAGCACGGAAACATATGTCCGGCCGCCTGCGCGGGTGCGGAACGACACGGTGCCTTCGGTTACAGCAAAGATTGTGTGGTCTTTGCCCATACCAACATTTTCACCCGGGTGCCACTTGGTACCGCGCTGGCGAATGATGATGTTGCCTGAGATCACAGCCTGACCACCAGATTTTTTTACGCCAAGACGGCGGCCTGCGCTATCGCGACCGTTGCGTGACGAGCCACCTGCTTTTTTATGAGCCATGTGTTTCTACTCCGATAAGTTGCGCGCGGACGTTAGCCTGCAGCGATGTCTGTGATCTTCAAGAACGTCTCGTGCTGACGGTGACCGGCTGTGCGACGATAGTTTTGGCGACGCTTTTTCTTGAAGATAATGATTTTGCGGGACCGGCCCTGCTCAACGATTTCTGCTTTCACAGAAGCACCGTCGATGAGTGGTGCGCCAACTTTAGTTGTCGCGCCTTCACCACCAACCATCAAAACGTCGGTCAGGTCGATCTTGTCACCAGCCTCACCGGCTAGCTTTTCAACTTTGATCACGTCGTCTTTTGCGACACGATATTGCTTACCGCCAGTGCGGATAACTGCGAACATCTTGAAATTCCATGCAATACATAATCCGGCAACCCAAGGTAGCCGGTGAGTGGCGCGCACTATAGCGTTGAGGCGAATAGTGTCAACCCGAGTCGTGCGGCTAATTTTAGCGGATTTGCTGGTTTTTTTGGGCCTTTACCTTACTGCGCTGATTTTGGGAGTGGCGTGCTGGTGGAGACAGCTTCAAGCATTTCCGTTGAGCCAAAGACAGAACCCGCATTTTCGGCTCCAAGGGCAAATTCCGGCGGCACGATTTCTGGTCCTGTGCCAGCCGCAAGGGGTGGGGTGTAATAGCCCAATGCGTAAGACCCCATGGCATAGCCGATCAAAGCCTGGAGCTCGGGATCGAGTGTTTTGGCAATTTCTGGTGGGCAGGAGAGGTATTGATTCTCCTCCTGTCTAAGCCACCCCAATGTATAGGTGATGTTGATGCCGGCCCGGTCGCCATTGCTGTTGTTAGCGCCTCCACCATGAAAGACGGAGCCAGTGTAAATCAGCACTGATCCCGCTGACATTTCAGCATAGGCGATCTCTTCTGGCGTTGGTTGGCGGTCATCCGGCCAGTCGATAGAGCCTGGAACCACCTGCGTGGCGCCATTTTCCTTGGTGAAATCGGTCATTGCCCAAATGGTGTTGAGCTGTGGTTCAACGCCTTGCAGGTATTTTCCCCAGGCCCAACGGTCACGGTGGATGGGCTGAGCAGGTTGGCCTGGTTTGAGGCGAATAACCTGGGTGAGGTGCAATTGATAACGCTGGCAATTGGGCAGCAGGAAGGCGTCTGCGGCTTGCCTGATTTTGTCATTCATCACCATATCGCGGCATTTTTGGGAGCGCGCCACTAGAGCCCCGGTCCTTGTCGTATGGCGGCCTGTGAAATCATCACGCCCGTCTTCTGTCGCTTCAATATAGGGCCAAACCTCTGCGCGCAGAGCGGCGATCTCGTTTGCGCTCAAAACGTCTTTCAAGATCAAGGCGCCATCGCGCTCAAGGATTGCCATGATCTTTTGTTTGTCAGCGTCAGCCGACAATGTCTCAACTTTTGGACGTGTCATGTTGTCTCCTCTTTTGCTCATGCTAGTGGCAGCGCAGCGGAGAGCTCAAGGAAGATTTGTAGGAAATGGGGGATAAAAGAGGCCGGAGGCGCTTGCGACCCCTCCGGCCAACCTTTTGAACATAAACACAAGGGGTGAGGATGCTGACCGGCCAGAAGGAAACTGTGCCGACAGGTGTTTTATGTTCACCAGGCGTTACCAGCTTCGCCAGCAACAAAAACACCCTACGTGGGAATATTTCCCACGTCAATAAGAATGTGGGTAGATTTCCCACATTTTTTTGCCTATAGTGCTTCTATGGCTGAAACACTTGAAAAAGAGGGTCCTTCAGGGGCATTTATGAAGGCAGCGCGCACGGTCTTGCGCCCGCTCGTTCGCGGCATGATAAAGCGCGGCGTGCAATTGCCTCATCTCGTGGATGAGTTAAAATCTCTTTTTGTTGAAGCAGCACTTGTGGAAGCAGAGCGACAGGGCCGGGTGACACAAAGTGCCATAAGCGTCATGACCGGTGTTCACCGCAAAGACGTGAAGCGATTGATGGAAGACCGGGAAAACACGGTTTTGCCGCCTGCTCCTGCATCTCTTGGGTCAAAGCTGGCTGGCATATGGATGGGTTCTGATCCCTTTGCCGATGAGAATGGCATGCCGCTGCCGCTGTACGAACGGCGTTCTGATGGGAGCCCTAGTTTTGAGGAACTGGTGGGACGTGTCAGCCATGACGTTCGGTCCCGCGCGGTGTTGGATGATTGGTTGCGTTTGAATGTTGCGACCCGGCGCGAAGATGGCCTGATCAAAATCAATACAGAGGCGTTCGTTAGTCCAGAAGGTGAGGCTGAGGCTCTTCATTTTTTTGGAAGAAACCTTCGCGATCATGTGGCCGCTGGCCTTCACAATCTTGATGGGGAGAGCCCCGCCTATATTGACCGGGCTGTTTTCTATTGGGGTTTAACCGATGCGTCGGTGGAAAAGTTGCGCGCCCTGGCAAGTGAGCTTGGTGCTGATGCTATCCGTAAAGCAAATCGTGAAGGACTGAAGCTTTCCTCTGAAGACCGTGTGCGCGGAGATGGCAATAACCGCATGACATTCGGTGTCTATTTTCATGCTGAACGAGATGAAGATCATGGTGGTGACAAATCATGATCCGGTCATTGAGCATTGTTAGCATTCTCGTTCTTCTGAGTGGTTGTTCCGCTTTTGGGCCCGTGGCCTTCAATACGCATGCGCCTACGGGCGCTGAGAGTGGTGTTGGCGGTACTGGTTTTACCGATACGACGCTTGAGGGTGACGAGGGCGTTGGCGGAACCGGTATCTCTTTTGATACCGCCGATACTGGCGAAGGCGTTGGCGGCACAGGCATCTTCGGCATTATTTCTGCGTTTGGCAGCATCGTGGTGAACGGTGTTCATATTGATTATGAGCCTGAGACACTTGTTTCTGTGGATGGCGAAAAAGGAACGCCGGCTGATTTTGCAATTGGGCAATTGGTGGCGGTGGAAGCACAGCCAATGGGTGAGCGTTACCAAGCGCGCCTGGTCGAAATCCAACACGCGGTCGTCGGGCCTGTTAGCGAGAGCGACTTTGACGCGCGCACCATCACAGTCCTTGGTCAGGTGGTGAAGGTGCGTCCAAGTGATCGCCTGCCTGCTGTCGGTGAATGGGTCCGTGTCAGTGGTCTTCGCGATATTGATGAGCATGTGGTTGCAACCCGCATTGATGCAGCTTTGTCGGCTGGGGACGCTCTCGTTCGCGGGATCATTTCACCGGCTGATGGGGACGCCTTCGCACTTGGTCGATTGCGCCTGTCTTCGACACAGATGCCCCACGAGGGATTGAGTCTTGGTGATGAAGTGCTTGTTCGGGGGCGCATTGGTGCAGAAGGCTTCACAGTCGATGACTTTAGAAAAGAACCTGCGCTTCCCTTTGGCGGACGGATGCAAGACCTGCTTATTGAAGGGTATATGGCTCCCGATGTGTCCGGTGGCGCTCGCGTCGCCGGGCATGCATGGCTAATGCCAGCCAATGTCGTCGAACTTGTTCAAGAAAGACGTCAAGTGGATGGGGTTTACCTGCCTCTCCTGTTGAAGGGAAGTGGCGCGAACGTTGAGTGGCATGTTAAAGGGTTTTCGCTGGACCCTCTGCGGGAGTTGAACGGGCCTATGCCATGGCGCTTGGAGCAAGAGGGGCTTCGCCCAGGTTCTCTGCCTGACCTGTTGCGTGATATGTCTGGGCATGGTGACGCACCCGGCGGGGAGCGGCGCTCGACGATTGACCCCACCAACCTGCCGGATGTTTCTCAAATTTCTGCTGCCTTGTCGGCAAAAGGACTTCCCAGTGAGCTTCTCAATATGTCTCAACCGCTTACCGAAGAACAACTATCCGCCATTTTGACGCTTGGTGGCGCTGAGCTGGACGGTGACGGACCGATAACATTTGATGCAAGCTTGCTCAAAGCCGTGTTGGCGAATAAGGAGCAATTTGAACGTTTGGCTGAGAGTGGCAGCATGCCGGAGGGGTTTGCAAGACCGGGAGGCGCTGGAGACCTTGGGTTTTTCCATGCGTTTCAAGAGATGCAGGACATGGGACTTGATCCTTCAAAGATGCAATTGATGCTGAGAAATATTGAAGGAAATGCTGCGCTGTTTCGCGTGCTTGGCCAGGTTCATTTTCGCATGGAAGAAGCTGGGTTGAATGCGTCCAACTTGCCACCAAGATTGCTTGAACACATTGAAGATGTCGTGCGGGGAAATGCAAATGGCGTCAATGGTCCGCGGTGAGGCCTAGCGGCGTGCGTCTTCGATGCTGCGGAAAAGACTGATGCCCGCAAAATAAAGTGAGGCAAAAAGCCAGGCACCAAACGCTGCTGGCTCGCTCTCCAATAGAGGGCGATTGTCGAAAGAGATAACCAGCCAGACGCTGCTCACGCTCCAGGTCGCTGTCATGAAAATTGTGATGAGCCTCATGCGTTCAACACGCAGTGGGTGCACAAATTTCAGTGGCACAAAAGTGAGCACGCCCAGAACTGCGATGATGATCGCGTTGGTCGCAGGGCTTGTTCCCAAGATGATGAAATAGAGTGCGACGACATTCCAGGTTGCTGGAAAACCCTGAAAATAATTGTCATGGGTTTTCATGTCGCGATTTCCAAAGCAATAAAGTGCCGACACCATGATGTAGCAGGCGGCGACGAGACCCCAGCCTTCGGGCACGAGGCCCAATTGCCAGACCATCAAAGCTGGAATGGCTGTATAGCTCAGGTAATCAATCACCATGTCCAGCGTTGCCCCATCAAAACGAGGTGCATAGCGCGTTACTTCATAGCGTCTGGCCAGTGGGCCATCTAGCCCATCTATCAGAAGTGCCAGGCCCAGCCACAACAAAGAGGCACGCGCATCACCGAGTAAAAGCGCGTTGAGCGACAGGAGTGCAGGCACAATGCCAAGCGCTGTGAAGGCGTGAATTGACCAGGCGCGGACGCGCGGCATGAGTGCCGGGGATGGGTTCAGATCATCAGTCATTGTCCATAAGTTAATCTGCTTTTGGACGAAGCTCCACAGGTTTTACGAACCGACTGGTCGGATTATGCTCTGGCCAGGAAGACGTCAGATGGGCGATCTCCCGGGGCCAATGTGCGATCTAGCTGGTTAAGGTCGGTGGAAAGGCGCGTCCACACAGGCTCGTCGATCTTTGCCAGAAATTCCTTTTGCGCTTTTTCCCAATAAGGGAAAGCTCGTTCAAGTTGGGCCAGGCCTTCGTCTGTCAGCGTTAGGTTCCGGACCCGCCCGTCTTTTTCATCTGGGGTGCTGCTGACCCAGCCGGTTTTGATGAGCGGTTTCATGTTGCGGGTTAATGTGGTGCGATCCATCACCAGTTCGGTCGCTAGGGCGTGGACGGAGATTTTCCCGAATGCCGCAATGGCATTCAACAGCGTGAATTGCGTGATGCGCATATTCACTCTGGCCAAATGCTTGTCATAAAGCTGCGTGATGGTTCGCATGGATTTGCGTACCGTGAGGCAGGCACAGGATGTGCCAACTGTGATGGCTTTTTTTCGCACAAGTTTTGTGGGGTCGCTCATTGTGTCGCCTTTCACTCGATGTCGCCGTAGGTGGGGAAACAGTCAGCCAGTTGGAACAGGAGCTCCGTTGGTCCCTCGACGATAATATGACAATCTTCGATGGCTTGTTCCAGTGAGAAACCAGCATCGAGGAACTGCATCCACGTGTCGGTTGAGCTGTGAATATGCACATCCGCTGTTCCGGTGATGCCGAACTCAACTTCGATGCGTCGCTGGGCCACGACAATCGTTGCGTCTACAGGCATGTCGCCTGACAGATGCAAATGGTAAGTGGCGTTCAGCTTGCCCGCTTTGCGACGTTGGAATGTGAGCGTGATGTTGAAGAGAAAACTAAAGATGTCGTTGGCACGAATGTTCCAGCGCACCTGTTTTGGCGTTTTGGTTTTAAACCGTGTGCGCACAATTTCTTCAGCGTCAGAGTCCGGGAGCACGTAAACTTTCTCGGTGGATTGCTGAAGCGGGGTGACATATTTCTCCGAATAAGCAATGCGGTCATCAAGGTAGGGTGTGATGACATCTTCTCCCGCAGGGCAGACGGAGACGCAGTAGGCCGCTTTGTAGTTGGGCTTGAAGGACAGGCTTTGCCACATGGCAACGGTTTCGCCTTCATCAACTCTGGCGCGATAATCGTGCTTGTCTTTAGAGTCGGCCACCTGCTCCGTCCAATCGACAAAGCCGCCCAAGAAATCCCGATAGTTGTGAGAATAGCACGCTGAGAAATTAAAACTGCCATCCGGGCCAATGGCTTCAACCGGACAGGCCGCCACACAGAGTTTGCATTCGATGCAGGGCGAATAATCCAGCGGTTTGCTTTGCTCGGTGACATCGAGGCCGATGAGGATCGTGTCGAGCAGAACGAAGTTGCCAAATTTTGGATGGATGACGTTGCGGTGAAAACCGATTTTCCCCATGCCTGCTGCTTCGGCAATTGGCTTGTGGGAAAGCGGCCAGTTCTTGTTTGGAAAGTTCTGTACTTCCATAGGGAAGGCGGCAACCGCGTTGACGGCGGGGATGCCCATTTCTTCCAATTGGCGAACGATGTGCCGGGCGGCATCATTCACCGACTGATAGGTTTCGTGAAATTCGTGATTGGCGATGGAGCGTGTGGGGGTTCGCACGGCTTCGCGGTTCATGCGGGAGACGAGCGAAATGAGGGTCCGGGTCTCCGGCATGATGTTTTTGACATCTGCCACATGGCCCGCAATTTCTGGTCGGTCGATTGCCACAAACCCAACATCATCAGCGCCTGCGGCAAGACAGAGCTCGCGCAACCATTGTGCGTCCAGGGGCTCTTGTCGGCTGGCAGGCGTTTGTTTTTCTTCAAGCCGTAGTTTTTTTACCGTCGGATGGTCGTCCAGGCGCATGTCACTCTCCGCTTCGTGTCTCAATGCCCTCTATATAAATGTATATGCACTTAATTCAAGGGGCGACGTTATCTGGCGGGCTCTTGTGTCTCATCAGGCTTCTGATACATTCCGCCGCGATCAGACCTAAGACCTGTTTGATATGCGGAGAGATGCCGGAGTGGTTGAACGGGGCGGTCTCGAAAACCGTTGTGCTGGCAACAGTACCCAGGGTTCGAATCCCTGTCTCTCCGCCAATTTCCCACTCTCTAAATGCCAACCCCTTATGGACAGTGGGGCTATTTTTTGCTCTGCTCCTTTCGGGACATGAGGAGGAGATACGGAATGGGGCAATCAACTGAAGAAATGGGATCGCGAGAGGGCGCGCCGCCGGTCGTGCCGCCCGCGATGCCGACAGTCGTTGTGCTGAGTGCCGCCGATATTCGTGCGTGTTTGAAATTGGGCTTTGCCGACTTTCGTCGTGCGCCCATTCCTGGGCTGGCGATTGCCGCCATCTTCGTGATTATTGGTGCTGGCATTGTCTTGGGGCTCACCGCCTTTGATATGTCCTGGATGGCCTATCCCTTTGCCATCGGCTTCCCCTTGATCGGACCCTTTGCTGCCGCCGGGCTTTATGAGACGTCCAGACGCCTGGAAGCGGGCGAGGTGCCGACTATTGGCGAAGTGATTGCCACTATGTGGGCGCAGCGCCGTCGCGAACTTTCATGGATGGCCTTTGTGATGCTGTTTGTATTCTGGGTGTGGATGTATCAAGTGAGGCTCTTGATTGCGCTCTTCCTGGGGCTTGTTGCTTTTGCCTCATTCGATGCGTTTCTCACTGTGATTTTGACAACTGAACAAGGTTGGATATTCCTTGTTGTTGGGCACATCGTCGGGGCTGCCCTCGCGATGGTGCTGTTTTCGATCACTGTGGTTGCCATGCCGCTTTTGATGGACCGCGAGCTGGACATTGTGACGGCCATGATCACCAGCGTTAAAGTGGTGGTGGCAAGCCCCATCGTCATGCTTGGCTGGGGCACCATCGTGACGCTGACTGTGATTGCCGCCTGTGTGCCGTTTTTCTTAGGGCTTTACATTGTGCTGCCCGTTTTAGGTCATGCAACTTGGCACCTTTATCGGCGCGCCGTGGTGCACGCGGCTTAGTGGTCCTCCAGACGACAGCCACGTGCTTCAAGGATCGGACGCATTTCCCGGAACGCTGGTGCGTTGCGGTTGAGCGGCATGCCGGGATGTAAATGGTGTACGATGTGGTGCTCCATGCCGAAGGCGAGAATGTTTCCAAACTTGTATGTGAAAGACCGGGTATTGCGATAGCGGCCCATCTCGTTCATTGGGTGGTGCGGCCACCAGCTGAGAAAGAGTGAGATGTAGACCGTACCTAGCAGGCGGGGCACCCACCAGAGGAAAGCGGCTTCCAGAGCAAAACCGCTCCAGGCGAGCGTACACAGGATGGTCCAATAGGCGAGAGATTGAAGTGCACCTTCGAGACCGGCACGTTGGGCCGCTGGATCATCTGCGTTCTCTGACAAGACCAGACCATAGGAATTGGGAAAGCCCGGCTGCATGCGGCGCACTGTCTTTTGCGCGGCTTGAAACCAAGTTGGTGCGATCACTTCATAATCGGGATCAAGCTTTGGATCATTGGTGTGCTTGTGATGCAGCATGTGTGTGTAACGCGCGAGTTTAAACGGCAAGACCAGCGGGATGGTGGATACGTATCCGATGAGTTCGTTCAACCAGCGCAGTGGTTTTCCGGGTGCCGCATAATTTGAATGTTGGGCTTCATGGCTCGGCAAATAGCACAGCGTAACATTCACCGTGGCGATGATGAAACCTGCCCATAGAGGAATTACATTGAAGATTACGAGCGGCCAAAGGGAGAGCCAGCAGGCGAGATTGGTGAAACACCAGAGCGCCATGACGACGGGGAAAGGGCCAATGTATTTTCGGGCGATGGTCATTTCTTCGCGGTAGAGACGCTGTTCGTCTTCGCGGCTGAGAGCCAGGGTTGTTTCTGCGATGCTCATATCCAACGTCCCCCAAATTTTGCGAGGAGGCCCCACATGGCGCCAATGGCAAGGCCGATGTGGATTTCGTCCAACCCGAAGGGTGTTGGGATGTTGAGCGCCACCATTATGGCGGCGATGAGCGGCGCCAAAAAACCAATGCCGAAAAAGACGGGCCCCCACGGAAAGAGGGCTTTCAATAGTGCCATGTCTCAAGTCTCCTGATTTGCGTGAAGAGCGGCGGTGCTTGGCGCGATCACCAAATCAATCACCTGGTCTATGAGGACAGCGATGTTCTCGCCATTTAGAAAGCCGCCGTGCTTCATGTTGCTCACAAAAAAAGCCGTCCCAGTTGCGGCAGCGGTAGAAAATAAAGTGAGGGCATTAATGTCGGCATCCTTTCGCCAGCCCGCTGCCTGTGCAGCGGCTGCTGCCTGGGTGACCTTGCTCATATAAGACCTGCGTTCGGCGATAAGGCTTTCTTCTGCACTTTGAACAACGTCTGGATGGTGTGTGGCTTGTTGATAAGCTGGATTATCAATTGCGAAACGAATGACGGCTTTGCCCATTGCGTTGTAGCGCGAGACCGGATCTGTTCCCACGGCGTTGGCTGCGTCGGTCACAGCGGTGGTGAGTCGTCTATTGCCCTCTGTCGCAAGCGCACTCAGTAAAGCTTTTTTGTCTTTGAAATGTCTGGCGGGTGCCGCGTGCGAGACACCAATGTCGCGCGCCAATGCGCGCAAGCTCAACGCCTCAACGCCGTTTTCAGTGATGACTTCCGCTGCTCGGTCAAGAAGGCTCTTGCGCAAATTGCCGTGGTGATAGGTCATGCAGATTCGTCCATGTAGTCAACGCCAACATGAAATTAGACAATAGGGACAGTGTTGTCAATGCCTACATATTTGTTGACCAGTTGACCGAGGTCAAGGAACATGACGCAGGCGTCACGTTAATCTGCACGAACTGAAAAGGCCCGGGCATCGCTGCCCTCTTTTTTTGGGCAGGTGGGAGAAGCGGTTGAATGACGAAGATTACTTATATTGAGCATGGCGGCACGGAACATGAAGTCGATGTCGCCGATGGGCTCAGTGTGATGGAAGGTGCTGTAAAGTACACAATCCCTGGCCTTGATGGTGATTGTGGGGGTGCCTGTGCGTGTGCGACCTGCCACGTCTATATTCCCCCTGAGTGGGCTGATAAGTGCGATCCGGTCGATGAACTAGAGCGCGACATGCTCGATTTTGCCTTCGATGTGGATGATACGAGTCGCCTGAGCTGCCAGATCAAAGTGTCTAGTGATCTGGAAGGTTTGGTCGTTCGTCTGCCAAAACGTCAGTATTGATGGCCAATTCTGGGCCGAATTTTTTTCACCCGTTTGATTCACGTCAAATCAAAAAATGACGCATGCGTCATTATTCGGCGGTCGGCCGGGTAATCAATTTGCCGGTTCTGCTGAACTTAGGCTTTAGGAGGAAACAATGAGCGCATCAACAAATGAACCAGTTGTCAAAAAAAAGGGCGATTGGCAAGTCACGATGAACCCCGACGACATCTATAAAAATCCAATGGATATCGCATGGCACTTTGCTTATGAGTTCGGCGAAGACAAAGTCGAAGATCTTTACAATCGTGCAAAACAGAACCAGTGGGACTCTGATCAGCTGTTGCCATGGGATCATGAAGTTGATCCATCGAACCCGCTGATTTCAGACCGCTCTAGCGTCTATCACGATATGCCGTTTTTCCAGAAGCTCTCCAAGTCTCAGCGGGAAACATTCACAGCGCATTCTACCGCACAGCTCTTGTCTCAGTTCTTGCACGGCGAGCAGGGTGCGTTGATGACAGCGGCCTGTGTGACGCACTCCGTCCCTGATTCCGGGGCGAAGCTTTATGCCGCTACTCAGACAATGGACGAGGCCCGGCATGTAGAAGTCTATGCCAAGTATTGCGAAAAAATTGCGATGACATATCCGATGTCGCCTTGGCTCAAAGCATTGATCGACGCGACATTGCAATCAGACCGCCATGAGAAAGTCATGATCGGTATGAACATGATTGTTGAAAGCCTAGCACTTGGTGCCTTCAACAATATGTACCGGACAACGGCTTGTCCTTTGCTGAAGAAGCTCACATTCAATGTGATGCGTGATGAGTCGCGACACGTTTCCTTTGGCCACGTTTATCTCGGCCCTGTTTTTGCCAAAATGCACAAAGACGACCGTGAAGAAATGGCGCAGTTTGCCTTTGATGCCGTCAATGTTCTGGCGTCTGCGCAAATGCAAGGCGGGTCCTTGGCATCAAAAGCTGATCCAGGGTTTTTGATGGTGTTGGACAATTCCGGCATTGACCGTGATGATTTCTTCAAAGGTATGGAAGAAGCCGAAGAAGCAGGCATTACACAGGCGTTGCCACCAGGTCAAATCCATGCCTTGGATGATTTGATGATGCCTGCCATTGCCCGTGTTGGCCTCATCACCGAACGGACACGTCCACTTTACGAGCAGGCTGGTATTCCGATTTCTGAAGACTTGGCGGTTTTGGAAGCTATGGAAGGCGGGCACCCTGAAGGCGTTGCCGCAGAATAATGGCTGAATGAATTGGGCCGCCGCGGTGTTTGTGCATCGCGGCGGACTGTTATTTGAAGACTGAAGCTTTTTCGGAGTGAAATGTGAGATGCCAAATAGTGCAAACAATGCAGAAGCTGACGTGTTGAAGGATGGTTTTTTTCGCTCTGTCGTCGACGGATTGCCTGAAGCTATTATCGTTTCGACCGTTGATGGCCGCATTGTGTACGTCAATGCCTCTCTTGAAAAGCTGCTCGGTTATGATGCAGATGAATTACATGGTGAGACAATCTCGAAACTGGTGCCGCAGCAACCAGGTCGCCGCGCTGAACCTATGAAGTGGCTCACACGCTGGGCAGCAGAAGAACAAGAAGCGCAATCTCGTTTTCTGGAGTTGACGGGGCGAACAAAAGATGGCCGCGAGATGCCCGTTGATGTTCGTGTCTCTGAGGGCCTTGTTGATGGGGCCCATCGCTATTTTATCTCGGTGCGGGACAATACCGCCAAGCGAGAAGAAATGGTGCGCAATAAAGAGGCACAACTTCTTATGTCGCGCATTCTTTCAGTAGCAGCAGATGCTATTGTTTCGGTTGACGAGCAACAACGCGTAACTTTTTTCAATCTCACAGCTGAGAAAATGTTTGGTTACAGCGCCGAAGAAGTTGTGGGGCAGCCTTTGGAAATGCTGATGCCTGACAGGTATCGCAAAAAGCATCATTTGGAAGTGAACGCATTTGTAGGGTCCAAACAACCTTCCCGGTTTATGAATGAACGTGGCGAAGTGGCGGGCTTGCGCAAAGACGGCAATGAGTTTCCTGTTGAAGCCACAATCACCAAAATAACTGGTGGTGGCACGCCAACTTACACAGCCCATATCCGCGACGTGACG
>Ga0209344_10003047_pt1 | contig 17233 bp, 13 predicted proteins | sample Cruoilmetagenom6_FD_187293 | JGI IMG/M metagenome (GOLD analysis project Ga0209344, IMG submission 187293) | Oil polluted marine microbial communities from Coal Oil Point, Santa Barbara, California, USA - Santa Barbara Oil Seep Sample 6 (SPAdes)... | ecosystem: Environmental > Aquatic > Marine... | reverse complement strand
AATCTGTTACATCGGTTGCGGCGTGACCACAGGCGTGGGCGCAGTGGCCTTTGATGCTAAAGTTGAACCGGGAAGCAATGTGGTGGTCTTTGGTCTTGGCGGTATAGGACTGAATGTTATTCAAGGCGCACGCATGGTTGGCGCCAATAAAATTATCGGGGTTGATATTAATGAGGGAAAGGTCGCAATGGCCAAGCAGTTTGGCATGACTGACTTTATCAACCCTCAAAAAACACCAGAGTTGATTGAGGCTATTCTAGACGTCACAAACGGTGGTGCAGACTATAGCTTTGAGTGTATTGGCAATGTTAACACCATGCGTCAAGCTCTTGAGTGCTGTCATAAAGGTTGGGGCGAGAGTATCATCATTGGTGTGGCAGGTGCTGGCCAAGAGATTAGTACGCGACCATTTCAACTGGTAACAGGGCGTGTATGGCGCGGCTCTGCCTTTGGCGGTGCACGTGGTCGTACAGACGTTCCAAAAATTGTGGATTGGTACATGGACGGTAAGATCAATATTGACGACCTTATCACCCATAAAATGCCGCTTGAAGACATCAACAAGGCTTTTGACCTAATGCATGCGGGCGAAAGTATCCGATCTGTGGTGGAATTCTAATGAGTTTAATTAACATCAGTGAGCAGCGGGCTTTTAATGGCTGTATTGGTGTTTACGAGCACCAGTCAGAGGCTTTAAACTGCACGATGCGCTTTAGTGTGTTTACACCAATGGCAGCGGCTAGTGGTCGGGTACCAGTGCTTACCTTCCTCTCAGGTCTCACATGCACCCATGATAATTTCACCACTAAGGCAGGCGCCTACAAAATGGCTGATGAACTTGGCTTGATGATTGTTGCCCCTGATACATCACCGCGCGGTGATGGCGTCGCTGACGATGATAGCTATGACATGGGGCAGGGCGCAGGCTTTTACCTTAATGCAGTTGAAGAGCCGTGGGCCAAGCATTTTCAGATGGAAAGCTACATAACCGAAGAGCTTCAACAGCTAATTGGGGCTAACTTCGCTGCGGATATGAGCCGACAAGGCTTAACAGGCCACTCAATGGGCGGGCACGGCGCGCTAACGTTGGGCCTTAAAAACCCGAATATGTTCAAATCTCTGTCGGCCTTTGCACCTATTTCATCACCCATGCGGTGTCCGTGGGGCATTAAGGCACTTACGGGCTATTTGGGCAGCGATCAAACGCAGTGGTTCCACCATGACACCACAACGCTTTTGGGCGGAGCGGGTGATCGTTCAACCTACCCTGATATACTAGTGCATCAAGGCTTAGCCGATAATTTCTTAGAAGAACAACTTAAGCCAGAGCTTCTCAAAGAAGCTTGTGAAAAAGCTGGGCAAGCCCTTTCTCTCGAGATGGTAGAAGGCTTCGATCACAGTTATTATTTCATCGCAAGCTTCATTGATGAGCACCTGAAACATCATCACCGTATTTTAAGTTCCGTCATATGATAGCTGAATTTTTACCTGTGATATTGGCGCTCGTGGCGGCTGGTTTGGTTGCTGGTTTTATGGCTGGGCTTCTGGGGATTGGCGGTGGTGTTGTCACCATCCCTGCGCTTTATACGGTTTTTGAAATTTTGGATTACAGCCCCGATTGGCGAATGCATATGGCGGTGGCAACCTCGCTGACCATCATAATCGCGACCAATACCTCAAGTGTTAGGGCTCACCATAAGCGCGGCGGCGTCGATTGGACCATCGTTAAAAGTTGGTGGATTTGGCTGACGCTTGGCGCGCTTTTAGGGGCAGGCTTTGCCAAGCAACTCAAAACCGATGAATTGATTTATTTTTTCGCCAGTCTTATCGTCCTTCTTGCTATTAAGATGTTGCTTCCAATAGATAAAATTAAACTTGGTGATGTGCTGCCCAAAGGCATATTACGTTACATTAGCCCGTCTCTTATTGGTTTTTTCTCGTCAGTGATGGGTATTGGCGGCGGTAGCTTTTCCGTGCCGTACCTCACTTTGTACAGTGTTCCCATTCACCGTGCAGTGGGCACGGCTGCGCTTGCTGGCTTCGTTATAAGCGTTGCAGGAGGTGTTGGCTTTATCATCACGGGTTTCGGAGTTGAGGGGTTGCCAGCAGCTAACATTGGTTTTATCAACGTGCCTGCAGCTATTATTGTGGCGATCGCGAGTGTTGTTATGGCCCCGGTGGGAGCGATGGCTGCGCACAAGCTTTCTAAGCGTATGCTCTCCATTATATTCGGGTTTTTCCTTGTGATGGCAGCAATCCGTCTATTAGCTGCGCTATAGGCCCAAGTTATCTTGACGCTGCCCGCTTAAATTCCTACATTAGCGTCACCTAAATACGCCGCAGCACAATCGTATCGTAATGGCTAAACCAGAGGGAATTCTATGCCTAATAATGCTCTTACATTAGCGTCCAATTTTGCACCTGCAACAGACGAGCAATGGCGCGAGATGGTTGATGCGACTTTGCGCGGAAAGCCTTATGATAAAGCTATGCAAAGGCGCACCCACGATGGGATAACCATTGATGCGTTGTACACTCACGACAATGCCAAAATTAGCCCTGTGGTTAGTAAGGGCGAGGGTGGTTGGGATATTCGCCAAAGCCACTGGGATGGTGACGCTAAGGCCGTGAACCATGCTTTGCTTTCTGAGCTTCAGCGCGGTGCGACCTCATTTTCAATCTTTTTGGTGCGCGAAGCCTACCCAGGTCTAGCGATCAGCGACTTAGCAACAGCCTTTGAGGGTGTGTACCTCGATATCGCCATAGCGCAGATTATGCCAGGTGAGGACTTCGAAGCGTCGTGCGAAGCACTGTTTAGCTATATTGATAGTTCAGCATCAGGCGCGAACAAAGCGCAGGTGCACATGGGCTGTGATCCGATCTCCGTGTTGGCAAACTCAGGTCGTTTGTTAACGTCTCTTGAGGAAGCGCTAGATACATCAGTCGCAGTTGCAGTTAAAGCGAACGCTGGTTATCCAGCCGTTAAGGCCTTTAACGTCAATGGACATGTATATCACGCAGCAGGTGCTAGCGAGGCGATAGAACTTGGTGCGGCCCTAGCAACAGGCATTGCATATTTGCGCGCGATGGAAGCTGGCGGAATGAACCTCAGCGATGCAGCAAAACAAATTACATTCAATATCGCAGTCAGTGCGGATCTTTATATGTCGGTGGCGAAGCTCCGTGCTGCCCGCACCCTGTGGGCGCAAGTGCTTAAGGCCTGTGGTGTTAGTGGTGTGCCGATGATATTAAACGCTATGAGCGCAACCCGCATGATGACAACCCGTGATCCATGGGTGAATGTATTGCGCGGAACTGTGGCTTGCCTCGGCGGAGCAGTTGGCGGCGCAGATGCTATTACGGTTTTCCCGCATGACGGTATGCTGGGCATTCCCACAGAGTTTTCAGAGCGCGTCGCACGCAACGTACAGGTCATTTTACAAGATGAAAGCGCGATTGGCGCTGTGAATGATCCTGCAGCAGGGTCTTTCGCTTTTGAGAGCCTCACCAGTGAGTTAATCACCAAGGGTTGGGAAGAGTTTCAAGCGCTAGAAGCCGCTGGCGGGATTGTAGCGGAATTGCGAGCTGGGCATATACAAAATCGCTGTGCTGATGTTGTTGAAGGGCGTCGCAAAAATATAGCTAAACGTAAAACGGCTATTACTGGTGTGTCTGAGTTCCCTAATATTCATGAAGAGCCTGTGATGGGTAAGCCTTGGCCACCTCTGAATAAAACTGCTGTGGACGCTGGCGAAACTATCACTGCACTTTTTGGACATCGCACTGCGGCTGATTTTGAAGCTTTGCGCAGTCGCTCTGATGCTTGTCTTGCTAGCACTGGTAAGCGCCCAGCGGTGTTCCTTGCTAACATGGGTCGCATTGCGGACTTTACAGCGCGTGCAACCTTCGCCAAGAACTTCTTTGAAGCAGGCGGTATTGAAGCCATCAGTAATGACGGATTTGCTAATGCTGCAGCGATTGTGGCTGGCTTTAAAGCCTCAGGCGCTAAGGCCGCAGTGCTTTGCAGTAGGGACGCTATCTACGATGAAGAGGGCGCAGGTCTCATAGAAGCACTCACAGCAGCAGGTGCCATAGCAGTATATGTTGCGGGTAAGCCAGCGTCACTAGACGGCAGGGCTGAGCCCATCTTTATGGGAGCAGATGTTTTGTCGGTATTAGCCTCCGCGATGGATAAATTAGGAGATATATCATGAGTAATATCCCTGATTTCACAACAGTCTCACTCGGTACAGCAACCGCAAATAGTCCAATGGCAGCTGATGATTGGAAAACTCCAGAGGGCATCTTAGTAAAGGCCAGTTACAGCGCTAAAGACGTTGCTAACCTTGACTTTTTAGACACTCGCCCCGGGATCGCACCGTATCTGCGTGGCCCATATCCCACCATGTATGCAACGCGTCCGTGGACCATCCGTCAATATGCAGGTTTCTCAACCGCCGAAGACAGCAATGCCTTTTACCGCCGCAACTTAGCTGCTGGTCAAAAAGGTCTGTCTGTGGCTTTTGATCTAGCAACCCACCGCGGTTATGATAGCGATCATCCGCGTGTAACCGGCGATGTTGGTATGGCGGGAGTGGCGATCGATAGCATTTATGACATGCGCCAGTTGTTTGATGGCATTCCGCTGGACCAAATGTCAGTTTCTATGACTATGAACGGCGCTGTGTTGCCTATTCTTGCGCTTTACATTGTGGCGGCTGAAGAGCAAGGCGTTAAGCCGCATCAGCTCACAGGCACTATTCAAAATGATATTTTGAAGGAGTTTATGGTACGCAACACCTATATTTACCCACCAACACAGTCCATGAGGATTATCTCGGATATTTTTGCATATTCCAGCGAACACATGCCGAAATATAATAGCATCTCGATTTCTGGCTATCATATGCAGGAAGCGGGGGCGACAGCAGACCTAGAACTTGCTTATACACTGGCAGACGGGGTTGAATATATCCGCGCAGGTATCGCCGCTGGTATGGATGTGGACCGTTTTGCACCAAGATTGAGCTTCTTTTGGGCGATTGGCATGAATTATTTCATGGAAGTTGCCAAAATGAGGGCAGCGCGCATGTTGTGGGCTAAACTCGTGCAGCAATTTGATCCAAAAAATCCAAAATCATTGTCTCTTCGTACCCACTGTCAGACTTCTGGTTGGTCGCTAACCGCACAAGACGTATATAATAACGTTGGCCGCACATGTATCGAAGCGATGGCAGCTGCGCAGGGCCATACTCAAAGTTTGCATACCAACGCTTTCGATGAAGCGCTGGCACTACCCACGGACTTTTCCGCGCGGATCGCACGTAATACACAGCTGTTTATTCAGCAGGAAACTGGCACCAGCGATATTATCGATCCTTGGGGCGGTAGTTATTATGTTGAAAAGCTGACAGCTGACTTGGTTGAGAAGGCTTGGAGCCACATTGAAGAGGTGGAAGCCGAAGGCGGCATGGCAAAAGCCATTGAAGCTGGTATTCCAAAGCTTCGTATTGAGGAAGCTGCCGCGCGCACGCAAGCGCGCATTGATAGCGGCCGTCAAACAGTGGTCGGCGTCAATAAATATAAGCTGGATGAGGCTGAAACCATTGATGTGCTTAAAGTTGATAACTCTGCCGTGCGCACGTCTCAACTTGAAAAATTAGTACGCCTTAAGGCAGAACGCGACGATGATGCAGTTAAATTAGCACTTGATGCCTTGAGCGCTTCGGCTAAATCAGGTGAGGGCAACTTACTTGCGCTTGGTGTAGATGCTGCGCGTGCAATGGCGACGGTTGGTGAAATATCAGATGCGCTTGAAGTGGCATATGGGCGTCATAAAGCCGAGATTAGAACGGTATCAGGCGTTTATAAAACTGAAGTCGGTGGAAATTCTGAAGATATTACAGCCGTGCATGACATGGTACAAACCTTTGAAATGAACGCGGGGCGACGTCCGCGTCTTTTGGTTGCTAAAATGGGGCAGGATGGTCATGACCGCGGTCAAAAAGTTATCTCATCAGCCTTTGCAGACCTTGGTTTTGACGTGGTTATTGGTCCGCTTTTCCAAACTCCTGAGGAAGCTGCCCTTCAAGCGGTTGAAAATGACGTCCATATCATTGGTGCGTCTTCGCTTGCTGCTGGTCATTTAACGCTTGTGCCAGCGCTCAAAAAAGAACTGGCGAGGCTTGGTCGTGAAGATATCTTGATCGTGGCAGGCGGGGTTATTCCGCCGCAAGATTACGATGAGCTACTAGACTGCGGCGCTGAGGCAATTTTCCCGCCGGGCACCGTGATCCCAGAGGCGGCGACCGACCTTATCCTTAAGCTCAATAAAGCGCTTGGGTATTAAGATATTATAACCATTAAGTTTTATGCGTCTGCGCGTCGGCCTATCGTTTTGAGAAGAGCGTATAGCGCCGCAACACCAACTAGCATACCCGCCCACCACGGCACACCAAGGCCAACGGGTACGGTGCCGAGAATAATGGCTGCTACACCAACCGTGAGTGCATACGGCATTTGAGTACGTACGTGTGCAACGTGGTCACAGTCAGATGCGAGGGACGATAGCACCGTCGTGTCCGATATCGGTGAACAGTGATCACCCCAAACAGCACCCGCAAGCACACAAGCAATTGATGAGTAGATGATATGCATGTTGTCAGCGATCATTGGCGCGTTGGCATCGCCCATGGCAATAGACCAGCTAAGCGGCACAACCAGCGGCATAAGGATACCCATGGTGCCCCATGATGTGCCTGTGCCAAAAGCTGTAATGGCTGATATAACAAACACTAGGGCAGGGACCATCCACATTGGCAACGAGCCTTGCAGTAGTTGAACCAAATAGTCAGCAGCTGCGAGATGCTCACCGTCCACTACATTGGCTAGCGCCCATGCGAGAATTAGCACCATCATGGCCTGTACCATGGTGGTCACGCCGCGTAGCCATGCGCTCATAACCTCTTCAAGGTTCATGATGCCTTGGCTAACCGTTAAGCCGATGGCGACGATAGAGGCAATAAGGGATGCCCAAATAAGCGCATTGTAGGAATTTGCATTGCCTACGATGTCTCTGAGCGATGTGTGGTCGGCATCGCTGCCCGTTGCGTATAGACCAACCAACACACTAACGATAAGCGTAACGATAGGGATGATGGCATTCATGGCGCGTAGAGGAACATCGTCGGACGCTGTGGTTTCCATGGATTCAATCGAGGCGCTGCCTTGGTTATTACTATTTGGCGCTGCGCCAGCAATCGCGCGCTTTTCAGCCTTCAGCATCGGTCCAAAATCAAGGCCAGATTTGGCGATAAGGAACACGAAGAAGATAGCGAGAACAGGATAAAAGCTATAGGCAATTGAGTTTAAGAACAGAATATAAGGCTCGCTGACCGCATCAATGTTTGCAATAGCATCTGAAATAAGACCGACCTCAAAGCCAATCCATGTGGTGATAAGCGCTATGCAGGCAATAGGGGCTGCTGTGCTATCAACAATATAGGCGAGTTTTTCGCGTGATATTTTCATGCGGTCAGTGACGGGGCGCATGGTGTTGCCCACAACAAGTGTGTTGGCATAGTCATCAAAAAAGATAGCCAGCCCCATAGTGGCAGTGCCGACCTGTACTTTCTCGCGTGTGTTGGCCCAGTTGACGATCTTGTCGACAACCGCCAGCATGCCGCCGTTTTTAGAGATAACACCCACCATGCCACCAATCATCATTGAAAAGACAAGGATAGCAACGTGGTCTGCATCTGTGAGAGCGGCGACTGTATAAACCTCGACAGTATCAAGCAAACTAGTGCCGAGCGCAGCGAACGTCATGCCAGAATAGGCCCAAGCCCCAAACCAAATACCGATAAACAAGGCAATAAGCACTTGGCGGAAGATGAGTGCAAAGCTAATGGCGATAAGGGGCGGTATAACAGAAATGAAACCGTAGGCATGCTCAACTGTAGCACCGTCAGAGGCAATAGCCGCGCTACTGATTAAACTCGCAGTGATTAATAGACCTAAATGTTTGAAAAGCCGCATGATTATCCCCTTACTATTCCCAATGAGGAGATTAGCAGGTGATGAAAAAAGTGCAATGGCTTTGCGATGTGATGTTTAGTTGGCCTTGGCCCACTCACGGTAGCGAATAAGTTCGCCGTGAGTATCGCAGTTTTCGTCAGCAAGTTCAGCAAAGAGCGGTGCAAGGTCAGCAGGTTTCGGTAGGCTATCGGGGTCTTCGCCCGGCATTGCTTTGGCGCGCATGCGCGTGGCAGTGGGGCCAGGATCAATGATGTTAACCTTGATGTTGGTGATCTCACATTCAGCTGCGTAGGTCAGCGCAAGGGCATCAAGTGCTGCTTTACTGACAGTGTAGCCGCCCCAGTACGGTCGGTTTTTACCAACGGCTGCTGATGATACGAACATTGCGCGACCAGCCTTAGAAAGCTTTAAAATAGGGTCTAGCGAGCGAATAAGGCGCCAGTTTGCTGTTATGTTAACGTCCAACAGCTCTTGCCAGTCTTTCGGGTCAAGGTGACCAAGTGGCGTAAGCGTGCCGAGTACACCAGCATTTGCAACGAGAATATCAAGCCGTCCCCAGCGCTCATAAATCAACGAGCCCAAGCGGTCTATGGCATCGCCGTCACGAAGATCAAGCGGGACGATGGTGCATTTACCACCAAGTTCAGTGATTTCATCATCTAGTTCTTCTAGAGCTGCTTGGCTGAGTGGACGCGAAAGTGCGATAATATGCGCACCGCGACGCGCAAGTTCTAGCGCCACTGCACGGCCAATGCCGCGTGAAGCTCCAGTGACCAGTGCAATACGATCTATTAAATTATTGCTCATCTTTGGCAGCTTCATGATCGATTAGTGGTGCTGGGTATTCGCCGGTAAAACAAGCATCACAGAAGGTTGGACATTTTTTGTCACGACCTTCTAGGTTGCCAGTGGCGCGGTAAAGGCCGTCGATACTAATAAAGGATAGACTATCAGCGCCGATATGCTTGCACATGGCTTCCACATCCATTTGCGCGGCGAGAAGCTTTTCACGCTCAGGTGTATCAACACCGTAAAAGCAGCTGTTGTTTGTCGGTGGGCTTGCAATACGCATATGGACCTCAGTGGCACCAGCTTCTCGCATCATATTAACAATTTTTAGGCTTGTGGTGCCGCGAACAATACTATCATCCACTAGAACCACGCGCTTGCCTTTAATGTGCCAGCGGTTGGCATTGTGCTTTAGTTTCACACCGAAGTGGCGAATTTGGTCGCTTGGTTCAATGAAGGTCCGTCCAACATAGTGGTTACGGATAATACCAAGCTCAAAAGGGATGCCGCTTTCTTCTGCATAGCCAAGCGCTGCAGGTGTGCCGCTATCGGGCACAGGAATAACCAAGTCAGCATCCACAGGCTTTTCGCGGGCTAGTTCGTGACCAATGTTCTTGCGTGAGTTATAAACGCTCATACCGTCCACTAGCGAATCTGGGCGGGCAAAATAAACATGTTCAAAAATACATGGGCGAGGGTTTTTTGCAGGGAAGGGCTTAAGGCTTTTGAGGCCGTCTTTGTTGATGGTTACCACTTCGCCTGGCTCAATGTCGCGCACATACTCAGCGCCGATAATATCAAGCGCACATGTCTCAGAAGCTAAGATAAAGGCGTCGTCCAACTTGCCAAGCACCAATGGGCGTACACCAAGTGGGTCGCGCGCACCAAACAGGCCTTTGGTCGTAAGTGCAACTAGCGAATATGCCCCTTCAATTTGACGCAGTGTATCAATAAAGCGGTCAGTTTGGGTGCGGAAGTTTGATGTTGCGATCAAGTGCAGGATAGTTTCAGTGTCTGAGGTTGACTGGAAAATAGACCCGCGCTTGACTAACTGTCGTTTGAGGACTGCAGCGTTGGTGAGATTGCCGTTATGCGCAACAGCAAAACCGCCTGATGCAAACTCAGCGTACATTGGCTGACAATTGGTTAGCGATGAAACGCCTGTTGTTGAATAGCGAACATGACCGATAGCACGCTCTCCGGGCAATTCATCCAAGGCTTTTTGATTGGTAAATTTTTCTGCGACTTGGCCCATTTTCTTGCGAGAGTGGAAAGCGCCGTCAAAGCTTGTGATGCCAGCGGCTTCTTGACCACGGTGCTGTAGGGCGTGAAGGCCCAAAACCGTGTGTGCTGCCGCGTCTTTGGAGTTATAGATGCCAAAAACACCACATTCTTCATGCAGTTTGTCATCGTCGAAAGGATTGGTTGAAAAGTCGGCCAATTGATCAGACATATAGTGTTGCCCCTTACCTACGCTGAAAGATGGCGAAGATATACCTGTATGTGTCGCCGATGCCTAGTTAAAAATGCGATAGACTTGAAATTTTTCTTGCCGCTTATGTATCATCATCTTCTGCTGATACTTTATCGATGAGTTCGTCGAGCTTCTCTTGGCTCACCTTATCAACAATTGCGTCCAGCGCCTCACTCGCAGTTTCTTCCAAATACTGGCTTGGTGTACTATCAGCGGCTTGCTGAATAAGCTTTTGCGTTGCACTATCGTCGTCTTCTTCGCCGACTAAGTCGCGGGTGAGGTCGGTTACAAGCTCAGCGCCGTAATGAACAAAATCGCGGGTTTGTGCGTCACGTAACCAGTGAGGTTGCTCGGATCCTGTGAAGGCGGTAACACCCAAATAGGCGACACAAACGATGACATAACCACGTAGCATGCCAAAAAGTGCGCCAAGTGAGCGGTCCAAAAAGCCGATGAAGCTGGATTTAACCTTGCCACCGATCATCTCTGCAATTTGTTTGAAGATAAACAGCGAGAGGAAGAAGAGTGCAGCAAAGGTGGTGATATTGGCAAGATCAGGCTGTGTTATGTAGCCCTGAACCCAAGGGGCGACGAGATCAAAACCCAACACCGCGGTGAAAAAAGCACCACCCCATGAGGCAAAACTGAGCGCCACAGTCACAAAACCACGCCCAAAAGCGAAGAGCGTTGAAATGATGATGACGGCCAGTACAACAATGTCAAAAGCTGTTAAAGCTGAAGTATCCATAGGTTTTTTCCTCTTTCGCCTATTTTAGTCGAGCGGAGCGAACATATCAACAAGCTCTTGTAGATGCTTGATCCGCCGCGGTCGTATGTTTTGGATGCTGACCTTCTTCTGGTCAGGCATTATAGCTTCATCAAAGCCTAGCTTTTGGGCTTCTTTAAGGCGCTGATCAATCTGTGTGACAGAACGAACATCCCCAGAGAGGCTAATTTCTCCAAATACCACAGAGTGTTCTGAAATTTTTGTTTGGTAGAGGGATGATATTAACGCTGCTGCTACTGCAAGATCTGCCGCGGGTTCGCTTACCTTAAGCCCGCCCGCAATGTTTAAGTATACATCACAGCCAGCAAGGCCAAGACCGCAGCGCGCGTCTAATACCGCAAGCACCATCGCGAGGCGTCCACTGTCCCAGCCAACAACGGCGCGGCGCGGGTTAGCCGCTTGGCTGCGCGCAACAAGTGCCTGAATTTCGCCTAAAACGGGCCGTGAGCCTTCGATACCAGCAAAAACAACAGAGCCGATCTCGTTGGTTTCACGGTCAGATAAAAATAACTCTGATGGGTTACTAACTTCCATCAAACCTTGGCCGGTCATTTCAAACACACCGATCTCATCGGTGCCACCAAAACGGTTTTTCACCGCCCGTAAGATGCGAAATTGGTGACCACGGTCGCCTTCAAAATACAGCACGGTATCAACCATATGCTCCAGTACACGCGGTCCTGCAATTTGCCCGTCCTTGGTGACGTGACCAACCAAAATAACAACCACACCCTTGCGTTTGGCATAGCTGATAAGTTCGTGACCCGCTGTGCGAACCTGCGCCACAGTGCCAGGTGCGCTGTCAACGCTATCGGCGTACATGGTTTGAATACTATCGATGACCACCACAGAAGGAGGTTTCTCGCTATCAAGTGTGGTCAGGATGTCTCTGACGCTGGTCTCTGTGGCGACTTTCAAAGGAACACCAACTAAATCAAGCCTTACAGCACGCATTTGGATTTGAGCGGCAGATTCCTCACCGCTGAAATAGACACATTCGACACCGTTTTTCGCAAGCTGCCCAACAGCTTGCAATAGAAGTGTGGATTTGCCGATACCAGGGTCACCACCAATTAATATGGCGCTACCAGGCACAAAACCGCCGCCTAGTGCACGGTCAAGCTCAGCAATGGTAGATTTATAGCGTTCATGGGGAGCAGGGGGTGTATCGAGGCTAATCAGCTCTACTGAGCGGCCCTTGCCCTTGGTGAGGCCCTTAGGCGCGCCAGAGGATATGCCAGCACCGCTTTCTTCAACGATAGAGTTCCATTCGTTGCAACTCGTGCATTTACCCTGCCAGCGGTTAGAGACAGCGCCGCAGCTTTGGCAAACAAAACTTGATTTTGCTTTCGCCATTAAAGGCTCCCCCGCATCATGGTTTTAGTATCTCCATCTCGATCGGACCATCAGCAGAGCCATGAATAAACTGCTCTACATAGGCATTTCCACTGTTCTCTACGGTGGCGGTGGCGCCTTCCCATATGATTTTACCCTTATGGATCATAGCGATACGGTCGGATATTTTGCGCGCAGAGGCCATGTCATGGGTGATTGTGATAGTGGTTGCGCCTAGGTCCTTTACGCATTCAACGATGAGATCGTTAATTACATCCGCCATTATGGGGTCTAGGCCTGTGGTTGGCTCATCAAAAAAGATAATCTCTGGCTCTGTCGCAATAGCGCGGGCAAGGCCCACACGCTTTTGCATGCCGCCTGATAGTTCAGACGGTGACAGCAGCCCCACGTCAGGGCTAAGACCCACGCGCCGCAGCTTTTCCATCGCGATTTCTTTGGCATCGACCACGTTCATGTTCTTGCCGTGAATGAGGCCGAAGGCTACGTTTTTCCAGACTGGTAAACTATCAAACAAAGCGCCACCCTGAAATAGCATACCAAACTTGCTTAAAATATCTTTTCTGTCTGTGAGCTTCATCTTAGTGACGTCAGTTCCGTCTACTTTTATGATGCCGCTATCAGGCATCAGTATGCCTATTATGCATTTGATAGCGACAGACTTGCCTGTGCCAGAACCGCCGATGATGACAAGGCTCTCACCATCTTTAACTGACAGATTCACGCCATTCAATACCACTTTGTTACCAAAGGATTTTTTAACATCTTGCATTATGATTTTTTGTTTGGTCATTAGCCTGTTCCAAACACAATAACGGTGATGATAAGGTTGGCGAGCAGGATCATTATGAAGGCGCTAACCACTGCATCAGTAGTGGCTTTACCCACACCCTGTGCGCCGCCTGAGCTGTTATAGCCATGATAGCTACCCATTAAGGCGATAATAAAGCCAAAAACAGCTGCTTTCACCAGTGAGCTATAAACATCTGAATTTTCTAGGAAGTCCATAGTTACCTGCAAGTAGGAGCCCTCGTTAAGGCCCAGTCGGGTTGTGCCAATGACAAAGCCGCCATACACGCCGAGAATGTTCGCCACCAGCACCAAAAGAGGTAGGGTAAGAACACTCGCAATAATACGTGGTATCACAAGAAACTTCATTGGGTCCGTGCTTAAAGTTACGAGTGCATCAATTTGCTCTGTAACCCGCATGGTGCCAAGCTCTGCGGCCATCGCGGAACTAACGCGGCCTGCAACCATCAAGCCACCAAGGACGGGGCCAAGTTCGCGGACAATGGCGATGACAACCACACCGGGGACAACACTTTCCGCGTTAAAGCGGCTACCACCAACAAATATCTGTTGTGCGAGGGCAGCGCCAGTGAAAAGCGCTGTGAGGCCGACGACAGGTAGTGAAAAATAGCCAATGGTCAGCATTTGCTTGCCAATATGGCTCCAGTAAAAGGGTGGGCGCACTAAATGGGTCAATGCCTCCCACGTAAAGCGCGCAAGGCTACCGATAACGGCTAAAGCGCCTAAAACAAAGCGCCCTATAATGGCTAAAGCATTGTTTAGAATGGTTAGCACATTATTTCCCTTTAAAGTTTGCTTTTCGTTTGGTTAAGAAGGCGGTTGCCCCCTCCATAAAGTCAGCAGTATGGCTGCAGGTGCCTTGAATTGTGGCTTCCACGTCCAATTGCTGCTCAAAATTATTCTGTTCGCTATCATTTGCTAGCTTTTTAATGCCGCTGTAAGCAACGGTTGGACCTGTTGCAAACTTCGTGGCGATCGCCATAGCTGTACTCATAAGTTCGTCATCTGGCACAGTTTTGTATATCAAGCCCCAGTCTTCAGCGGTTGTTGCTGGTATTTTCTCGCCGAGCAGCATCATGGCTTTCGCGCGTGCCGTGCCTGCAAGGCGTGGCAGGAAGTATGATGAACCAGCATCAGGTACCAAGCCTAGGTTCACAAAAGCCTGCAGAAAGCTTGCGCTCTCAGCGGCTATCACGATGTCTCCAGCAAGTGCTAAACTACAGCCAGCACCAGCCGCGACCCCGTTCACGGCGATTACGATAGGCAGACGACAGTTTTTAATTGCTAACATCATAGGCTCATAAGTGGTGCGGAGGTCACCCTCAACGTCCCACGGTGTGCCGTCGTTGGGAGGGTTGAGGTCAGCACCAGCACAAAAACCACGTCCTTCACCCGTAATAAGCAATGCGCGGATACCGCTGTCTTGCTCATTAGCGCTGCTAACACAGTGTGTTAGCTCAGCTTTTAGTGGATGGTTAAACGAGTTAAGCCGCTCAGGTCGGTTAAGCGTGATAACGCCAAGACCGTCCGTTACGTCAAATTTGATTGCTGTATATTCCATAATTCCCTCATACTTTTCATCTGTTAAAGAGTAAGCGAAAGGCCCCACACTTCAAGGAAAAAAGCGTAGCTCTGGGGTAAAATTTGAGTTTACGTTACGGCTTATTAGCTTTTTGGCATCAAGAAAGCAGGGATGGTTTTGCCTAAGCCCACTTTTTGCTCGTCATCCATAGTTGCAACATCATCGGCAGACATATTGCGACCACGATTGCCTCTGCGGTTTTGATTGCCTTCATTTCTGCGTGCATTTGGCTTAGGATTGGCTGCTTGTGGCTTCTTCGCTTCCGCTTTTTTAGGCTCAGCTTTTTTAGGAGCACCCTTGTTTGGTTCGTCCTTATTAGCGTCAGCCTTTTTAGGGTCAGCTTGCTTAGGAGAACTCTTCTTAGGCTGTTCCTTAGTTGGCTCTGGCTTTTTTGCTACAGCTTTCTTTGGTTCAGCTTTCTTTGGTTCAGATCTATGAGCGTCTGGTTTCCTCGGCTCTTCTTTCTTAGCATCAACCTTTTTAGCGTCTTCTTTTTTAGGAGCCGTTTTTTTAGCAGGTTTCTTCTCGTCTTTGGTGTTTTTAGAAGGGGCTTTCGCAGCTTCTTTACCAGCAACCGTGATCTTTTGACCAATCAGCTTTTCGATATCTGCAAGCCATTTAACGTCATTTTTACCCTTTGTTGCGAGGGTGAAAGATGCACCTTCACGGCCAGCGCGGCCTGTGCGACCAATACGGTGAACATAGTCTTCAGCCGTGCTAGGAATGTCGAAGTTAAAGACGTGGCTCACATCAGGAATATCAAGGCCGCGTGCCGCTACGTCTGAGGCTACAAGAATTTGAATATCGTTCTCTTTAAAGGCTTTCAGCGTTTCCATACGGCTTGTTTGGTCCATATCACCGTGCAACTCACCAACGGAAAACTTATGGCGCTTCATGGATTTATAAAGCTCTTTAAGATCAACCTTGCGATTACAGAAAACAATAGCATTTTTTACAGGTTCTTGGCGAATAAGCTCGCGGAGTTTCTCACGCTTAAGCTTAGGCGCAACATGTACAACGCGCTGTGTGATGGTTTCAGCCGTGGTCGCAGCCTTCGCCACTTCAACAAGCTTCGGGTTATCCAAGAACTTATCAACCAAGCGTTTGATAGGTGGTGCCATCGTCGCAGAGAAGAACAAAGTTTGGTGCGCTTTGGTGATGAGCGAGCAAATCTTCTCAACATCAGGGATGAAACCCATATCAAGCATACGGTCGGCTTCGTCGATCACTAGAATATCAATACCAGTAAGCATCACGGTGCCGCGCTGATGATGGTCGAGCAAACGACCTGGTGTTGCGATAAGCACGTCAACGCCGCGGTCAAGGTCTTTCACTTGTCCAGCCATGTTGGTGCCGCCGATTAAAAGCGTCTTTGAAAGCTTATGGTTTTTACCGTATTTTTCGAAAGATTCTTCCACTTGAGCGGCCAGCTCGCGGGTTGGCTCCAAAATTAGGCTGCGCGGCATACGTGCGCGGGCGCGGCCTTGGTCCAAAATATCAATCATCGGTAGGGTGAAACCAGCGGTCTTGCCTGTGCCAGTTTGGGCGATGCCCAGTATGTCACGACCCATAAGAACAGAAGGAATAGCACCAGCTTGAATGGGGGTTGGCTCAGTGTAGCCAGCGTCAGAAACGGCCTTTAGAAGCTCGTCCGATAATCCCAAATCTCTAAAACTCATAATCTATTCTATTCCGTATGATTCCAAATGTGGCGTGCAGAATAGGCAAATGTGCGCGTAAGTCAATAAATCCCTGCAATTTGATAGGGTGAGGTGGCCTCTTACACGATATGGCTGAGATGATGTGAACTACTAACTCTCGGCATGAGAAATTTAATAAATATATTATGGAACCTACATTTGACGAAAATACGGAGCATCCTAACACCTAATTCTTAAGTTAAACTCTCCTTAAGGGCGTTTAATATTCGGTCAGGTTGTATACAAAACATGCGATTCTCTCCGTAATTCATCAAATTTTTTGATAAATTAATTAAAAATATAGCTTTTTTTGATTTGTGATGCTTCTTTTGAACTTCAAGTATTATGAGAAATTATCTCATAATTCCCTAGGATCTTAGGCTAATGGTCAATTTTTATAATTTAAATTCATCTTAATATTTATTAATATTATATTTTAATGTCATAAAATGTCTGATACTTTCCCTCCATTAGTGACTGTGGGGGTCATGAGTAAAGTTTAAAACTCGCTAACTATCTATAAAAGATCATCTAAGGCTCCTCCACTGTCGATTAACGGTGCTCCTTGTTAAGGGGCATATTTTTAATTGTGGAGGAACGTGACATGGCTAAGGGCGGTAAAGGTAAGAACATAAAACCAACAACAGGCACCGATGGTGAGGATATCATTATCGTAGACCCTGCATTAGTTGAAACCAAAA
>Ga0209344_10003046_pt1 | contig 17235 bp, 15 predicted proteins | sample Cruoilmetagenom6_FD_187293 | JGI IMG/M metagenome (GOLD analysis project Ga0209344, IMG submission 187293) | Oil polluted marine microbial communities from Coal Oil Point, Santa Barbara, California, USA - Santa Barbara Oil Seep Sample 6 (SPAdes)... | ecosystem: Environmental > Aquatic > Marine... | reverse complement strand
CAGGTAGGTGATTAGTAGCTATTAATGGAAAAAGATGATCTGTTCTTTCTGGTATTTCAATTTGATTAGCTGCTGCATAAATAAATAATAATGCTCCCAATGCTAAAAATAACAGATTAACAAAGATTAATACAACACTGAATGAAAACATATTTTTTTGAGCTTCCTTAATATTTTTACAGCTCAAGTTTTTTTGCATCATATCTTGATCTAAGCCTGTCATAACAATAGTGATAAAGATTCCGCTAACAAATTGTTTTACAAAATGTTTTTTATCGGTAAAATCATCAAAAAAGAAAATTTGCCCATAATCACTGTTACTTATCTCATCTATCATAGAAGAAAAAATAAGGTTTAATTCGGAACTAATAGTATAAACGGCAATGCCGACAGAGACCAACATAAACAAGGTTTGTAAAGAATCTGTCCAAACAATGGTTTTAATACCTCCTTTATTAGTGTAAAGCCATATAAATATAATAGATAATGCCACAGTTACAAAGAAAGGAACATTCCAAGTATCAAAAACTAAATATTGTAATACAGAAGCAACCAAAAATAGCCTAAAAGAAGCTCCTATAACTCTCGATAATAAAAAGAAAGAAGCTCCTGTTTTGTAAGCATAATAACCAAATCGGGTTTCTAAATAAGAATAAATGGAAGTTAGATTAAGTCGGTAATACATAGGCATAAGTACAGTAGCAATAACCACATAACCGAAAAAATAGCCCATTACTACTTGCATGTAAGAAAAAGCACTATCGCCCACCCAACCGGGAATTGAAATAAAAGTTACTCCAGAAAGTGAAGCTCCAATCATACCAAAAGCAACCAAGTACCAAGGCGATTGTTTTGAACCTATGAAAAATGAATCATTATTGGCTCCTTTAGAAGTTACTTTTGCAATGATCATCAATAACAAAAAATATCCTAAAACAAAGCCTATAACTAAAAATGGATTCATAATTTTCTATTTTGCTACTAGTTTAGATAAGTATCCCAACTAAAACTGCTGTAAATAAAGAGGCAAGAGTTCCTCCTATAAGTGCTTTAAAACCAAATTTTGCTAAGGTAGCTTTCTTTTGTGGTGCTAGTGCTCCAATTCCACCTATTTGAATTCCTATAGAAGCAATATTGGCAAATCCACACAATATGTAAGTAGCCATTACAATAGATTTTTCTTCAACAAATTTTCCTTGCATTTTTAATTCACCTAAAGAAACATAAGCTACAAATTCATTCAAAATAGTTTTTTCTCCCAACAACTGACCAACTAATACCATATCTTCTTTACAAACACCCATTAACCAAGTAAGTGGAGCAAAAATATATCCCAAAATAAACTGAAAACTTAATCCTCCATAAGCCGTATTTGAGGCAATAATAGGGTTTAAGCTTGTCCAATCGCCAATTTTAAATAAGATGTAGTTTCCTGTTGCCAAAAGAGCAATAAAAACCAATAACATTCCGGCAACATTAACTGCCAACCTTATACCATCGGTTGTTCCATTAGCAATAGCTTCTAAAGCATTTGCTCCAATTTTTTCTTTAGGCAAGCTTAAATCTTCATTTACTTTTTCTGTTTGAGGTACCAACATTTTTGCTGCCACCACTGCTGCGGGTGCCGACATTACCGATGCCGCTAATAAATGTTTAGCAAAATATACTTGTTGTACAGGATCTGAACCTCCTAAAAAACCTATGTATGCAGCCAAAACTCCACCTGCAATAGTTGCCATTCCCCCACTCATCAAGCACATCAGTTCAGAATCAGTCATTTTATTAAGATAAGGTTTTACCAATAATGGAGATTCTGTTTGTCCTAAAAAAATGTTACCCGCTGCTGCCAAACTCTCTGCTCCGGAAAGTTTCATCACTTTTTTCATTACCCAAGCAAATCCATAAACTACTTTTTGAAGAATTCCCCAATAATAAAATAAACTGGTTAATGCAGAAAAGAATATTACTGTAGGCAAAACCATCACTACAAAATTAATTAGTGATGATTCTATAATTCCAGATTCAAAATTCTTAAACAAAAACATGGTTCCTTCTTGTGTAAACCCAATTATTTTTGTAAAAATTTTACTTACTACCTCGAAACCATAAGCAACAAAATCTACTTTTAAAACCAAAATGGCGAACACCAACTGAATTAACAAACCCTTCCCTACTAGCTTCCAATTAATAGCTTTTCTGTTATTACTAAATAACCATGCTATAACCAATAGTGTTACCATACCAATTATTCCTCTGTATATGGATGTAAAAGTAATGGTAGCTAGCATCATTAATGAATTGGAAAATTAATTAGCGTTTCGTTTATCTATTTCAACTTTAATTTTTGAAGCTTCTTCATAATTCTCATGTTCAATAGCATTTTGCAATACTTTATTCAACTCTGTAATTGACATTTTTGAATAATCAAGAGGTTTACTTGGGGCTATATCTTCTAATTCCTTTTCTAACTCATCAAAATCATCATTATCGTCACCGTCAACATCTTTCTCTTTTTGAGATTCATCTAAAATAATTCCTGCACTGGAAAGAATAAACTCATAAGTAGAAATGGGACATTTAAACCTAACTGCTAACGCAATAGCATCTGAGGTTCTAGTATCTATCTCTATCGTTTCTGTACCTTGTTGAATAATTAATTTAGCATAAAAAATACCTTCTACTAAATTATATATAATTACTTCTAATAAATTAATTTCAAAAGCATCAGCAAGATTCTTGAACAAATCATGTGTAAGTGGTCGACTAGGAGTCATAGATTCTAACTCAATAGCAATAGCTTGAGCTTCAAATCCTCCAATAATAATTGGTAATCTTCTTTTATTACCAACCGTTTCTCCCAACACTAGTGCATATGCTCCCGTTTGAGTTTGACTGTATGAAAGTCCAATAATTTCTAGTTCAATCTTATCCATCTGGTAAAATAAAAAAAGAGGACAATATAAAAACTATCCTCTTGTCAAAGTTCACAAATTAGCCTTTAAGTTTTTTTACTGCAGCTATCATTTTAGGTACTACTTCAAAAGCATCTCCAACAATACCGTAATCCGCTGCCTTAAAGAAAGGAGCTTCCGGATCAGTATTAATAACTACTATAGTTTTACTTCCGTTTACTCCGGCTAAATGTTGTATGGCTCCTGAAATACCAATAGCTATATATAAATTTGGTCTGATAGCAATTCCTGTTTGTCCAACATGTTCATGGTGAGGCCTCCAACCGATATCAGCCACAGGTCTAGAACAAGCTGTAGCAGCTCCTAGTTCTTGAGCTAATTCTTCAATCATTCCCCAATTTTCAGGACCTTTTAGTCCTCTACCTGCTGAAACCACAATATCTGCTTCCGTTAGTGATAGTTCTGTTGAAGCTTTTTTAACTTCTTTTACTGTTAATCTCGTTGTTGGTATTTCACAAGAAAAATTTTCTACTGCAACACTTCCTTCACCTATTTGTTTATCTACTGCATTTGGTAATACAGAAATGATTTTTATTGCTGTTTTTATTTCTACATCTGCAAAAGCTTTTCCTGAAAAAACTGCTTTTCTTACTGTATTCCCTTCAGGAAGTGCTACTGCACCTGTAACTAATCCTGCATCTAATTTTGCTGCCAACATTGGAGCGGTTGCTTTCCCTGAATAATCATGAGGAAATATAATTGTTGTTGCATTTTCTTTAGTTACAGCTTGAGCAATAATTGCTGCATTTCTTTGTGGATCAAAATTATTTAACGCTGCTTCATTTACGTGTAATACTTTAGTAATACCATAAGCTCCCAACTTATCAATATCACTAGCTTCACCAAGAACAACTGCAGTAGCTGTTTTACCTTCTTTTTTGGCTAATAAAGCACCATAATTAGCTGCTTCAAAAGCATTTTTTGTAAGTGTTCCGTCTGCGGAATCTGTATATATTAAAACTGACATATCTTTATTAAGGTTTAAATAGTTTATTAAATAGCTTTAGCTTCGTTGTGTAATAAGTCTATTAATTGTTCCACATTATCTGCATCAACATACTTACAGCCTGTTTTAGCCGGTGGCAACGAGAAACTTTTTATTTCTGTAGCATTATCAGCAGCAATAGCAGCAACCACATTTAAAGGCTTTGTTCTGGCAGCCATAATTCCTCTCATATTTGGAATACGAGCCTCTGCCATCCCCTTAGCTGCACTTAACACAAATGGTGTAGATGTTTCTATCACTTCTACTCCACCCTCAATTTCTCTTTCTATTGTTGCTGTTGTTCCATTCATATCTAATTTACTAGCCAATGAAACATAAGGCATATCTAAAATTGCAGCAACCATTCCTCCTACTTGTGAACCATTGTAATCTATAGTTTCTTTGCCTAACAAAACCATATCTGGGTTATTTTCTTTTACATAATTAGCTATTTGTTTTGCAACAAAAAGTGCATCTTGCGTTGGAGCATCAATTCTAACGGCATCATCAGCACCTATAGCCAACGCTTTTCTAATAATAGCATCATTTGAAGCATCACCAACATTTAATACAGTAACACTACCTCCATTTGCTTCTTTCAACTCTAATGCTCTCACTAAAGCATACCATTCATCATAAGGATTAACAATAAATTGTACTCCGTTCTCATCAAACTTTGAATTACCATCCGTAAAAGCAATTTTTGATGTGGTATCCGGAGCCTTACTAATACACACAATTATTTTCATTATCTATTCTTTAAAAAATTTATATATTATTTATTTCTAAAATTCAAGTTACGAAAGTAAGCATTATCAACTTAAAATAAAATGACTTTTAAATACAAAAAACAAGATTTTATTAAAAACTTATTAATGTAGATTTAATTAGCATATCATTTTTAACTTTCAATCAGCTTAATACTGCTTTAACCATTCTATTTTTATCATTAATATCCTTAACTATTTCTACCTTATTAAGACCTTTTTTGTTGAAAAGTAATCCTACTTCATCTCCAAATTGCTCATTTATTTCCACATATAAACTTCCATTTTTATTAAGATGCTTAACCGCAATGTTTGCAATTCTCTCATAAAAAAGCAACGGATTTTCATCGGGAACAAACAACGCTAAATGAGGTTCATAATCAAGCACATTACTGTGCATTTGGTCTTGTTCTTTATTCGTAATATAAGGTGGGTTGCTTACTATTACATCATATTTTACATTTACATCCGGATTAGATAACGCATCTACTTTATTTATTTTAATTTCTAGCTGTAAGTTCTTCGCATTTCTATCAATAACTTTTAAAACTTCATTAGAAATATCCCAAGCAGTTACCGTTGCATTTTTAAAATGATATTTTAAACTCAATGCAATACAACCACTACCACTACCGATATCTAATATATTGTTAGGTGGATGATTATCGTAATCATTTATAATTAATTGAACCAATTCTTCTGTTTCAGGTCGGGGAATAAGCACATACTCATTAACAAAAAAAGACAATCCGAAAAACTCCCATTCGCCAATAATATAAGCTAAAGGTTTATATTTTTTCAGCTCCTTTACTGCATAAATCACCAACAACAAATCCGATTCAGAAAGTTTTCTATCTTTATTAAGAATAATAGCTGTTTTAGTTACTCCAAAATAATGCTGAAAAAGGATATAAAGCATACTTTCCAACTCATTTTTATCGTAAAAAGAAGCCAATTCACTTTTAAAATAAGTCACTACACTGCCTAATTCATTGGAAGAAATCTTCATTGTTATTATTTTTTTGTAAAATTGGCATAAATATTATAATTTTAGCTACTTATTTTTACAAAACTCTTAAACCAAATTATATGAAAAAAATAAAACTTTATTTACAAGTTGCTTTCCTATTAATCTCAACAAACATAATTGCACAAGATGTTATCGTTGGTGATACATCTGCCCTTTCAGAAGGAAAAGCAATGGAACTTTATAATAGTGGAATTAACCAGGCTAATAGCCATAATTTAAATGGTGCTATAGAAAGCTTTACTCAAGCCATAGAACTTTTCCCTACCTTTGAAAAAGCTTATTTTAACAGAGGCTCTGTAAAGTTTCAACTAAAAGATTATAAAAATGCAATTTTAGATTTCGATAAAGCAGTTGAAATAAATCCTGATTCTACTAATGCTCATTTTTTAAGAGGTCGTTCTTATTACGAATTAGGAAATTCTGAAGCAGCATTAAAAGATTTTAACCGAGCTACAGAAATTGACCCCACACATGCAGATGCTTATTACTATAAAGGAACCATTTATTTTCTTGATAATAAATTTAAAGAAGCTATTGCTGAATACGACAATGCTATAAAAAACAAACCCGATTACGCTTATGCTTTTAACGATAGAGGAAGTGCTAAAAAGCAACTAAACGACATTAAAGGAGCTATAAAAGACTACGAAAAAGCCTTAATGGTTGATGGAAAACTAAGCTTTGTTCATAACAATTTAGGAAGTGCTTACAGAGCTAATGGCGAATATGAATTAGCAATTAAAAGCTATTCAAAAGCGTTATTCTTAAATGAAGAATATTTTATTGCCTATAACAACAGAGGCTTAGCCAAATTAGAAAAAGGCGATTATAAAGATGCAATTAAAGATTTTGACGAAACTATTATGCTGAATCCCAAATATGCTTATGCTTTTAATAACAGAGCTTCGGCTAAATACAAATTAAAAGACTATGAAGGAGCTGTAGCAGATTGCGACAAAGCCATTTCATTAGATAAAAATTATGCCGCTGCCTATCTTAACAGAGGTATTGCATACGAAATGCTCAGAAAAGAAGATAAAGCTTGCGAAGATTGGAACAAAGCTGCTGAGTTAGGTTTAAAAAATGGTAAAGCCTTTTCTCAACAAATTTGTAACTAATTCATCTTAAAAAAAAACAATATATTTTACATCTCTCAAATTAAAAACAATCTTATGAAACATATATTTATCAGTTTATTAGTTTTTGTTTTCACTTTTGCAGTAAAAGCACAACAAGACACTCCTTTTGATAAAAAGTTATTTAAAGAACAAAAAGATGCTTTTAAAGAAGCTGAAGAAAACCTTAAAACAGGTGAAAAAACATTTACATTAATGTCTCCGGAATATCTAGATGACAATTCTAATGAATATAAAATTAGAGCTTCTTACTACAGAGAAGCTTTACCTTTTTTAGTAAAAGCCAATACTTTTAATCCGAACAATTCTCAACTGAATTATAAAATTGGTAGATGTTATTTGGTTTCTTCCGTTTATAAAGAAGAAAGCGTTCCTCACCTAGAAAAAGCCTTAAAATTAAATCCGAATGTAGCTCCTGATATACATTACCATTTAGGAAGAGCTTATCACATTACCATGAATTTTGATAAAGCCATTGCTGCTTTTGAAAAACACAAAGCTGTTGCAGCTAAAAACCCTGCTGAGTTGGAAGATCTAATGAGAAGAATAGAGCAATGCAAAACAGCCAAAGAGTTAGTAGCTAACCCTGTAAGAGTTTTTATCGATAATTTTGGTGGTATTGTTAACTCAAAATATCCTGAATACGGTGCTATCATTAATGCGGATGAGTCGGTAATGATGTTTACTTCCAGAAGAAATACCACTACTGGAGGTAATATAGACTTAGGGTTAAACGAATATTTTGAAGACATTTACATCTCAAAAAAAATAAATGGTAGATGGTCTGCTCCTGAAAATTTAGGACCTCCCGTAAATACCGACCAGCATGATGCTACAGTTGCTGTTGCTCCAGATGCTCAAAGCATGATTATTTATATTGATGATAAAGGGGATGGAAATCTTTATGAAACCAAGTTAATCGGAACTTCTTGGTCGAAACCAAAAAAAATGAATAAAAACATCAACACCAAATACCACGAATCTTCTGCCAGTTATTCTAGTGATGGAAAAACCTTGTATTTTGTAAGCAATAAACCTGATGGTGGATTTGGTATGCGTGATATTTATGTTACCAATTGGGATGAAAAATTACAAGATTGGGGCCCCGCTCAAAACTTAGGACCAGACATTAATACTAAATATAACGAAGAGTCTGTGTTAATTCACCCTGACGGTAAAACACTTTACTTCTCCTCTCAAGGACATAAAAGTATGGGAGGCTATGATATTTTTGTTTCAGAAAAACAAGCCAACGGAAGTTGGAGCGAACCAAAAAACTTAGGTTATCCTATTAATACTGTTGATGATGATGTATTCTTCATTATTAATTCAAGTGGAAGAAGAGGTTATTATTCTTCATTCAAATCTGATGGATACGGTGAAAAAGATATTTATATGATTACTTTCTTAGGTCCTGAAAAACCGATGCAAATTAGCTCTGAAGATAATTTATTAGCCTCTATTGCTAAACCTGTAAGTGAAAAAGTAATTGAAAAAGCAGTAAATACGGATGCTAAAAAAATTACTATTCTTAAAGGTATTATCAGTGATGAAAAAACCAAACAACCACTTGGTGCAAGCATTGAGTTAGTTGATGTGGAAGCAAACGTTACCTTAGCTACTTTTGAATCTAACGAAAGTACCGGTAAATACTTAGTTTCTCTTCCTTCAGGAAAAAACTATGGTTTAATTATCAGAAAAGAAAGCTATTTGTTCCACTCGGAGAACTTTAACATTCCTGAATCTGCAGCTTACCAAGAAGTAGAAAGAAACATTGAGCTTAAGAAAATTGATATCGGAAGTATCATTGTCTTGAAAAACATTTTCTACGACTACAATAAAGCTACACTTAGAGACGCTTCTAAAAACGAGTTAGACCGATTGGTTAAATTGCTTAACGAAAACCCAACCATTAAAATTGAGCTTTCTGCACACACCGATTCAAGAGGTGGAGATAAATACAACGAAGACTTATCTCAAAAAAGAGCTCAATCTTGTGTAGATTATTTGGTTAAAAACGGAATTGCTGCCGACAGATTAGTTTCTAAAGGTTACGGAGAGTCTCGTTTGGTAATTACAGATGCAGAAATTGCTAAACTTAAGTTTGAAGAAGACAAAGAAGCAGCTCATCAAGAAAACAGAAGAACAGAGTTTAAGATTTTGAGCAAATAAGTTTAGTTAATTTAGTTTTTCTTCTAAACTTATCCCCTATTAAACTTCTAAACCAAGTTCATTTCTGTCTTATTGTCATAAAATTGTCAGCCATTAATCGGTAATTTCGGTTAATGGCTGACATATTTTCAAGAAAATGCTGTTAAAAACCAATGGCATATCCTTTGACTATTCCTTTTCGAAAATAATTTTTAAACTAATAAAAACTAATATCATGAGTAAAATAATAGGAATAGACTTAGGAACAACCAATTCATGTGTTTCTGTAATGGAAGGTAACGAGCCGGTTGTTATCCCTAATGCTGAAGGAAAAAGAACTACCCCTTCTATCGTTGCTTTTTTAGAAGGCGGAGAAAGAACCGTTGGAGATCCTGCTAAAAGACAAGCTATTACGAACCCAACCAAAACCATATCTTCTATTAAAAGATTTATGGGGAATTCATTCGACCAAGTAGCTAGCGAAATTAAAAGAGCTTCTTACCAAGTAGTAAAAGGAGACAACAATACGCCAAGAGTAAAAATTGACGACAGGTTATATACACCGCAAGAAATTTCTGCAATGGTATTGCAAAAAATGAAAAAAACCGCTGAAGATTACTTAGGACAATCTGTTAGTGAAGCAGTAATTACTGTACCTGCGTACTTTAACGATGCTCAACGTCAGGCTACAAAAGAAGCCGGAGAAATTGCCGGATTAAAAGTAAAAAGAATCATTAACGAGCCTACCGCTGCTGCTTTAGCTTACGGTTTAGATAAAAAATCTCAAGACATGAAAATTGTAGTGTTCGACTGTGGTGGTGGAACACATGACGTTTCTATTCTTGAATTAGGTGATGGTGTTTTTGAAGTAAAATCTACTGATGGAGATACCCACCTTGGTGGTGATGATTTTGACCAAGTAATCATTGATTGGTTAGCAGATGAATTTAATGCTGCTGAAAGCATTGATTTAAGAAATGACCCAATGGCATTACAACGTTTGAAAGAAGCTGCTGAGAAAGCTAAAGTAGAACTTTCTAGCACCAGCTCTACAGAAATTAACTTGCCTTACGTTACCGCTACTGCTTCAGGACCTAAACACTTGGTAAAAACCTTATCAAAAGCTAAGTTTGAACAATTGGCAGATGAGTTAATTAAAAGAACTATTGAGCCATGTAAAACTGCGCTAAAAAGTGCAGGATACAGTGCAAAAGACATCAACGAAGTAATTTTAGTCGGTGGTTCTACCAGAATCCCTGCTATACAAGAGGCAGTAAAATCATTCTTCGGAAAAGAGCCTTCTAAAGGAGTAAACCCTGATGAAGTAGTTGCTATTGGTGCAGCCATTCAAGGAGGTGTATTAACCGGAGAAGTAAAAGATGTATTGTTGCTAGATGTTACTCCCCTATCGTTGGGAATTGAAACCATGGGTGGTGTAATGACTAAATTAATTGAAGCTAACACTACTATCCCAACTAAAAAATCGGAGACTTTCTCTACTGCATCTGACAACCAACCAGCGGTAGATATCCATGTATTACAAGGAGAAAGACCAATGGCTGCTGACAACAAATCGTTAGGAAGATTTCAATTGACTGACATTCCACCGGCACCAAGAGGCGTACCTCAAATTGAAGTAACCTTTGATATTGATGCCAACGGAATAATGAATATTTCTGCTAAAGATAAAGCTACCGGTAAAGAGCAAAGTATTAGAATTGAAGCTTCTTCAGGATTAAGCGAAGAAGAAATTGCAAGAATGAAGCGTGAAGCGGAAGAAAATGCTGATGCTGATAAAAAAGCAAAAGAAACTGCTGAAACCATGAACCAAGCGGATAGCTTAATCTTCCAAACAGAAAAACAATTGAAAGATTATGGCGACAAATTGCCGTCTGACAAAAAGCAACCTATTGAAGATGCTTTAGCTGAATTGAAAAAAGCACACGAAGCTAAAGATGTTGACGCTTGTAAAGCAGGAATTGAAAAACTAAACACGGTTTTCCAAGCTGCTTCTCAAGAGATGTACAACGCTCAACAACAAGCTGGAGGAGCAGAAGGCGCTGAAGGTGCTGGAAATACTTCTGGTGAAAATGGTAGCGATGAAGTTACCGATGTTGACTTTGAAGAAGTAACTGACGCTGACGATAACAATAAGTAATTTTTCATAGTAAATAGTTAACCTGAAATCCCTGTTAAGCAATTAGCAGGGATTTTTTTGTATCAATAGTTATTAACAACTTTCTGATTGATAAGCTATTTTGGATAAATTTGGAGGGGAATTTATAATAATAATCAAAAACACCTCCTATATATGAAAAATAAACGCTATAAAATTACTAAAGTAGCGTATAGTTGGGTGTTATAGCCAATTCTAATAATGAAAAATATTAATCTCATATTAATTCTTTCTTTTTGTCTTTTCCTTTCTACAATGGAATTGAATGCTCAACGTACAGGTTATAGCGGACAAATGTATCCATCCACTATTCAAGACCATTGGGAAGCAAACAGAGTTGAAGGAATAAGTGAATTAGCTGTATGGGAATTTAAATACTTTTTTAAAAAATTATCTAAAGACTCCTCCTTGTCTATTTTAACTAAGTATGATACTTGTGGTTTAAAAAAGAGTTCAATTAGTTACAGATACAAAAGAAATGGATGGTGTAAAAGCGAATACGAAATAAAAGACTCTCGTATAATCAAATCTACCCAAACTTGTTCTTTTTGGAAAAAGGACTATAGCCCTGAGAGCCTTTATTATTATAATTTACAAGGAAAATTAGAATATATTGTTAGTAATTCAAAATACAAACAAAATGACACAACAAGTTGGTATTTTTACGATGAGGCTGGACGTTTAATATCACAATCATATCGACCAGAAGGAATCTTTAAATATGATGAGAATGGACGTTATATCGGTTTCTTCTTTGGTAAAAGACCATCTTACCTGTTAGAATATGATTCGCTAGGTAATCTTGTTAAAGAAAGTTTTGGGGCTTACATTGAAGGAAATTTTATGAACTGCATCGAATATGAGTACAATAATGAAAATCAAAAAATAAGCTCTTCAATATTTGAATATGATGAAGAATCATCGACCTATAAAAAAGGAGAAAATTGTAAATACACTTATGAAGGAGAAAACGTCAAAACCAAAACTTGTGTGAATACGGAATATTTAAAAGATGAAATTATAGAATTTGAATACAATAACTCTGGTGAATTGGTTACTCTAATTGAAAAAAACATTAAGGGGAAACCAAAAAGGATGTTAAAATATTATAGAAAATAAAAGGCTATAACAATGGCTAAAACGGCATGGCTACTTGGACACTATTTTAAACTTTTGTACATTTAATCTTCGGCCCCCCTCCGCTGCCGCAAGCGTCCACGCTTGTGGTAAAGTGATAAATAATAAATTACTATTTTTGTTTTTGTATATTATACCAAATATAAGCACCCAAAATGGAAAGAAATAAATATCTTGCAAATCGATTGAATGAAGTTCTATTAAATGGGTACTGGATTGCGAACACGAATTACAAATCACAAATAGAAAGTGTAACATGGCAACAAGCAACCCTTAAAATTGGGTCGTTAAATACAATTGCTACTCTGGTTTTTCACGTAAACTATTATTTGGCTGGACTTTTAAATGTTTTTAAAGGTGGCGAACTCGAAATTCGAGATAAATACAGTTTTGACCTTCAACCCATTGAATCAGAAGCTGACTGGCAAAGATTAATGAATGAATTTCTGCTTAACTCTGAAGAATTTATTAAAGAAGTCGCAAATATGGCAGATAGTAAATTAGATAAGCCATTTGTGGATGAAAAATATGGAACGTATTTGAGAAATATTGAGGGCATTATTGAACATAGCTATTATCATCTCGGACAACTTTCATTAATTAAAAAGATGATACTTGAAAACGACAAATAAAAAACATTCACACCTTTTCTGCCCTTAGTCTGAAGTAAGACAAGAGTGATAGCAACTAAATTCCAATAAAAAAATGCCAATTTCATCTTCCATAAAAAAAGCATTACACCAGTGCTGTTTAACGCTTGCAGAAGATAGAATTGCCTCCTTACAACATATTTTAAAAGAAACCCAACAAGCTGCCAATAACGAAACCAAAAGCAGTGCGGGCGATAAACATGAAACCGGAAGAGCCATGGCTCAATTAGAAACGGAGAAACTAACTTCCCAACTTACAGAAGCACTCAACATCAAACAAAACTTAGCTCAAATTAACCCCACTATAACCAACAACACAGTAGTATTAGGAAGTATGGTTTATACTAACAACGGTAACTTTTATATTGCTGCAAGTATTGGAAAAGTAGCCGTAGAAAACGAAGTCTTTTTTGCTATTTCTCCTGCCTCTCCTATTGGCAAGTTATTGCTCACCAAAAAAGAAAAAGAAAGCTTTTCTTTAAATGGTAATGAGTACACTATTTTAGCTGTAATTTAAAAAAATTCCATGTCGAATTGAAATATAGAAATAAGAAGATATTTCGACAGTATTTTTCTATCCCGCTTTCGCGGAATGAAAAATTTTGCTCAAGATGACATTCTGTTTTTAGACACAAAAAAAAGCGTGTTAAGAAAATCTCAACACGCTTATCATAATGTTTTCCGGCTAATTAATTTAGCACAAAAGAAACGGTTTCTAAATGCTCTGAATCTCTAACGCTTAATGCTTTTGAATAATTTAAAATATTGTTGATAGTAGATTGTTTGGGCGTATTTCTTTTGGTTGTTTTTTTATCGTTAAACAAAAGCGATTTTAGTTGCTCTTCTTCTTTTGATAATGCTAAATAATTAAAAATAGTAATTTGATTCATAGGCAATAAAAAGTTTTAGGTTTTAATTTACACACTTAACGATACATTTTTTTAAATATTGTAGTACTCAATAAAATTATTTTGGAAACAAATGCTTTCGTATCTTTGCAAAAAATAACTACATGTATCACTTCCTTATAAAACCCCTACTGTTCTTAATGTCGCCCGAAAAAGCACATTACTTTGCTACGGGTTGTTTAACTTTTTTTTCTAATATACCCGGAGGTGCAGCTTTATTAAGAGCACTTTTTGAAGTGAAAAACAAAAAACTCGAACGTCATTTATTGGGATTAACATTTAAAAACCCGGTAGGCTTAGCCGCAGGGTTTGATAAAGACGCTCGTTGGTTTAACGAACTGGCCAATTTAGGCTTTGGTTTTATTGAAATCGGTACACTTACCCCAAAAGGACAAATTGGCAACCCCAAACCTCGCTTATTTAGAATTACGGAAGATGAAGGGCTAATCAACCGAATGGGGTTTAACAACCTAGGGGCAGAAGATGCTATTAAACGATTAAAAAACAGAAAAACCGACATTGTTATTGGTGGCAATATCGGGAAAAACACAGCCACATCCAATGATGATGCATTGGATGATTACTTATTTAATTTCAACACCTTACACGATTACGTAGATTATTTTGTGGTAAATGTAAGCTGTCCGAACATTAAAGACTTAACCAAATTACAAGACACCCCTTTCCTATTGAACTTATTGGGCGAGCTTAAAAAAATCAATCAGACCAAAGACAAGCCTAAACCCATTTTATTAAAAATTGCTCCCGATTTAAACAACTCTCAACTAGATGAAGTAATTGAGATAGTAGCCCAAACCAAAATTGATGGTATTATAGCTACCAATACCACTACTTCCAGAGAAAACTTAACAACTTCGCCAAAAGAAATTGAAGTCATTGCCAATGGTGGTTTAAGCGGAAAAGCATTAAAAGAGCGCTCTACAGAAGTAATTCGCTACTTAGCTGAAAAATCTAACAAAGCGTTTCCTATTATTGGTGTGGGAGGAATACATTCTGCAGCAGATGCTTTAGAAAAAATAGAAGCCGGAGCTGATTTAGTTCAAATTTATACCGGATTTATTTATGAAGGTCCCGGGTTAATTAAAGCAATAAATAAAAAGATATTAGAGCATGATTAAACTAATTGAATGTCCGAGAGATGCTATGCAAGGTTTGCATGATTTTATTCCTACAGCTACAAAAGCAGCCTACATCAATCAACTTTTAAAAGTAGGTTTTGATACCATTGATTTTGGAAGTTTTGTTTCTCCAAAAGCCATTCCTCAGTTAAAAGATACTGCAGAAGTACTTTCTAAGTTAGATTTATCGGCTACAAAAAGTAAATTATTAGCCATTATTGCCAATACTCGCGGAGCAAATGATGCTGTTTTATTTGAAGAAATTGACTACTTGGGTTTTCCATTTTCTATATCAGAAACCTTTCAACAACGTAATACTAATTCAAGCATTTCACAATCCTTAAAAACAGTAGAAGAAGTGCAGTCGCTTTGTGTAAAACACAACAAAAAATTAGTGGTTTATATTTCTATGGCTTTCGGAAACCCTTATGGCAATGAATGGAACAGCAATATTGTAATTAATTGGACAAAAAAGTTAGCTGATTTAGGTATCGAAATAATTGCTTTAAGCGATACTATTGGCGTTTCCAATAAAGAAAACATCAGTCATCTGTTCAGCAACATTATTCCTGAATTCGCTACTATAGAAATTGGAGCTCACCTCCACACTACTCCTGATACATGGAAAGAAAAAATTGTTGTTGCCTATGAAAATGGTTGCAGAAGATTTGATGGGGCTATAAAAGGTTTTGGTGGTTGCCCCATGGCTACCGACAAACTTACAGGTAATATGCCTACTGAAAACTTAGTACATTATTTTAACGAAATTAATGTAAATACCAATATTGATACAATTGAATTTGAGAAAAGCTTATTAGCCGCTAATAAAGTATTTTTATCTTAATTAAAATGAAAACAACTTATTGTTCCCATTGCGAAACTATACTTCAGGACTCTTATTGTCAGCATTGTGGACAAAAGTACATTAATAAACGACTTACTTTTTGGAACATTATTTCCGATTATATTTTTCAAATTCTTTCACTCGAAAAATCCGGTTTTGCTACCGTTTTAAAATTAATTACTTCCCCAAAAAAAGTAGTGACCAACTACTGGAATGGATATAGAAACTATTATCAAAGTCCCGGTAAAATTTTATTCTATTTTTTAACAATTGCAGGTCTTCATATTGTTTTAGTTAACACTAAACTATTTGATATGACGATAGACATTAGTTACACCTCTCCTCAGTTTGGAATTATTTTCATTATTCCGCTTATTACAATTAGTACCTATTTCACTTATTTCAAACAAAAATTAAATTTTGGAGAGCACTTTATAGCCACTACCTACCTTTTTTCTGTTTTTGGAATGTTATTTATTATAATTGATGATTTAGTTAATTATTATTTAAAACTGAATTTTGATTATTTCAATATTCAATACTTAATTGTAGTAATTCTATTATGGAGTGTTTTTGTTTATTCAAAAAACAATAAGTGGTACAGGCTAATTTTAAATTTTGTTTTAAACTTAATAGTTTTTGTATTAATCATTTCTGTCCTAATTGGAATAATCTACTTAGCGGGTGGAGTAAACATTCAAGATTAACTACCCAAAAATCTCATTAGCCTTCATCCACAGCGGATCATCTGATGGCACCGAGGCAACTACTTCCATTTGTTCTTTGCGAACAGGATGTAAAAAACTAATCTTTCTTGCGTGCAAGCTAATTGAAGCATCCTTATTAGAACGGTTAAACCCGTATTTTAAATCTCCCTTAATCGGACAGCCCATTTCCGACAACTGCACTCTGATTTGATGGTGTCTACCGGTTTTAGGTAAAATCTCCAACAAAAAATAGTTATCAAAATCGAAAATTATTTTATAGGTTAATTCGGCAACTTTAGCTCCTTGAAACATGGTTTCCTGAGCAAAAGATTTATTCTTAGCTTCATTCTTTTTTAAGTAATGAATCAACTTACCTTCTTTATTTTTTGGTGGATTTTTAACTATTGCCCAATAGGTCTTTTGAATTTCTTTATCTTGAAACATCTTATTCAACCTCATTAAAGCTTTGCTTGTTTTCGCAAAAATTACAATTCCGCTGGTAGGTCTATCAATTCGGTGCGGAGTACCAATAAAAACATCTCCTGGTTTGTTGTATTTTTGTTTAATGTAGCGTTTCACCTTTTCACTCATAGGCTCATCGCCTGTTTTATCGCCTTGCACAATTTCTCCCGA
>Ga0209344_10003045_pt1 | contig 17240 bp, 15 predicted proteins | sample Cruoilmetagenom6_FD_187293 | JGI IMG/M metagenome (GOLD analysis project Ga0209344, IMG submission 187293) | Oil polluted marine microbial communities from Coal Oil Point, Santa Barbara, California, USA - Santa Barbara Oil Seep Sample 6 (SPAdes)... | ecosystem: Environmental > Aquatic > Marine... | reverse complement strand
CGTCAAACAGGCGGAAATGCCGCTCCAGCGTGGCGGTTGAATAGACGTAGAACGGCGTGCCGACGCTGGCCGCGATCTCGGCCACCGGCACGTCCTCGGCATACAGCGCCCCGTCGCGATAGAGAAAATGATCCATGATGCAAATCCAGTTGTTCCGTTGGCGTCATATCAGAGTAACGGCCTGCTGCAACAACCGCCGCCGATTTCGCCCTATGCGCTCAGCCCGCGCCCCTTCAGCAGCGCCGCTGGCCCCGGCATCCGGCCACGAAACGCCAAGTAAAGCGCCTCGGCATCCTCCGATCCACCACGCGACAGGATGTGCCGTTCCAATGCGGCGGCGCGCTCGGGGTCGAACGGGCCACCGGCCTCCTCGAACGCGGCAAAGGCATCGGCATCCATCACTTCGGACCACATGTAGCTGTAATACCCCGACGAATACCCGTCACCGGAAAACACATGCGCGAATTGCGGCGTCGCATGGCGCATGGTGATCGCCTCCGGCATGCCGATTTCGGCCAGCACCTCGGCCTGCCGCGCCATCGGATCGGCGGGCGGCGTGCCCTCGTGAAACGCCAGATCGACCAGCGCCGAGCCGAGATATTCAACCGTCTGAAACCCCATGTCAAAGGTCGCCGCTCCCAGCACCTTGTCCAGCAGCGCCTTTGGCATCGCCTCGCCGGTTTCGGCATGGGTCGCGAATTCGGCCAGCACTTCGGGCACTTCCAGCCAATGCTCATACAGCTGGCTCGGCAGTTCGACGAAATCACGCGCCACCGATGTGCCGCTGACGCTCTCGTAGCGCACATCCGAAAGCATCTGGTGCAACGCGTGGCCGAACTCGTGGAACAGCGTGCGCGCGTCGTCATAGCTCAGCAGCGCCGGGTCGCCCTTGGCAAAGTTGCACACGTTGATGACCACAGGCGCCTGCGTTTCGGGAAATTTCGCCTGACCCCGCATGGCAGAACACCACGCGCCAGAGCGTTTCGAGCCGCGCGCGAAATAATCCCCGATGAAGACCGCCACATGCGCGCCATCCCGCGTCACCTCCCACGCCCGGCAATCGGCGTGGTAGAGCGGCACATCCAGCGCGCGAAACTCCAGCCCGAACAGGCGGTTCGCACAGGCAAATGCCGCCTCGATCATCCGGTCCAGTTGCAGATAGGGCTTCACCTCGCTCTCATCCAGATCATGCTCGGCCTGCCTGCGCTTCTCTGCGTAATAGCGCCAGTCCCACGGCTCCAGCGGGCCGTTGACCCCGTCTTCCTGCATCATCTGCGTCAGGGTTTCAGCATCGGCCAGCGCCTGCGCGCGGGCAGGGGCCCAGACCTGCATCAGCAGATCACGCACCGCCTGCGGCGTCTTGGCCATCTCGGTCTCAAGCTTGAAATCGGCAAAGCTGTCATAGCCCAGCAATTGTGCCCGCTCGGCGCGCAGCGCCAGTGTCTCGGCGGCGATGGCGCGGTTATCCGTCTCGCCGCCATTCGCCCCGCGCGCCTCCCACGCCGCGAACGCCTGCTCGCGCAGGTCGCGCCGGTCGGAAAACTGCAAAAACGGCACGATCAGCGACCGCGACAGGGTGATCACCGGACGATCCAGCCCCGTTTCGGCACCTGCCGCGCGGGCGGCAGAAATCAGGAAATCAGGCAACCCGTCCAGATCATCCTCGCCCAGTTCCATCTGCCACGCGGCCTCGTCCGCCAGCAGGTTCTGGGTGAACGCGGTGCCCAGTTCCGCCAGCCGCGCCATGATCTCGCGCATCCGCGCATCCTCGGCCCCGGTCAGCGCCGCACCCGCACGGCGAAACCCGCGATGGGTCAGCATCAGCACGCGGGTCTGCTCCGGCGTCAGATCCAGCGTCTCGCGCGCCTCCCACAGCGCCTCGATCCGCGCGAACAATGCCTTGTTGCCGGACACCCAGGATGAATACCCCGCCAGCTTGGGGGAAAACTCGCGCTGCAACGCCTGCCGCGCCGGGTTGCTGTCCGCGCCCGCAAGGGTGAAAAACACCGACAAGACCTTGTCCAGCGCCGCGCCCGATGCCTCCAGCGCCTCTATCGTGTTGGCAAATGTGGGCGGCTCGGGATTGTCAGCAATCGCCGTGATCTCGGCCCGCGCCTCATCCAGCGCCACGTCAAAGGCCGGGGCAAAATCCTCGTCCGAAATTTCGGAAAACGGGGCCAGTTGAAACGGGCCGGTCCAGTCGCGCAACAGCGGGTTGGTCATCAGTTAATCCTTTTTTCCACCGCACACACGGCAATCCGCGCGCGGCGTCAGTTTGAACTTGCGCGCATCCGCATGCAGCGCGTCGTAAATCAGCATCTCACCGTGCAGCGGCGTGCCCGCCCCGGTGATCAGCTTGATCGTCTCACCGGCCATCATCGCGCCGATCACGCCGGGCAGGGCGCCCATCACCCCGGCCTCGGCGCAGGACGGGGCCAGATGTGCCTCGGGCGCGCGCTCGAAAATGCACTCGTAGCAAGGCGTGCCGCGCGCCGGGTCAAATATGTTGAGCTGCCCTTCCCATTGCGTCAGCGCGCCGGACACCAGCGGTCGCCCCAAGGCTGCGGCGGTCCGGTTGGCTAGGTAGCGGGTCTCGAAATTGTCCACGCCTTCCAGGATGATGTCATATTCGGCAAAGAGATCGGCGGCGATCTCCTCGGTCAGGCGGCGGTGATAGGGCTGCACGGTCACATGCGGGTTCTGCGCAGCAATGGCCGCTGCGGCCGATTGCACCTTGGGCAGGCCGATATTGGCCTCGGGATGGATCACCTGGCGTTGCAGGTTCGAGGCATCCACCACATCGTCGTCAATGATCCCGATGGTGCCGACACCGGCAGCGGCCAGATACATCAACGCGGGCGATCCCAGTCCGCCGGCCCCGATCACCAGAACCCGCGCCGCCTTCAGCTTCTTCTGCCCCGGCCCGCCAACCTCGTGCAGCACGATATGGCGCGCATAGCGCTCCAGCTCCGCATCCGAGAAACTGCCGCGTTGCTGCGTTACCGGCTCTCGCGCCGCCCCCCGTGCCGCCGCGCGAGCCCGCAACCAGCCCAGCACCCGGCCATAGCCCAGCCCCAGCGCCGCGAACCCGCCCAGCAACAGCCACGGCGCGGCACTCTCGCCAGTCGCCAGCCGCAGCGTATGCCCCTCGGGCAGCCCCAGATGCAGCGCCACGACGCCGGCCCACAAACACCCGATCATGCCCCAACGCAGCCGCGCGGGCGTGCCGAGGGCCGCCCCCAGCCCCCAGAGCGCCCCCGCCAGAACCACGACCAGTAACATCAGCCCGCGCCCGTCGAGCCAAAGCCGCCCGCCCCGCGCGCTGTCGCATCCAGGTCATCGACCAGATCAAACTGCGCCTGCACCACCGGCGCCACCACCATCTGCGCAATCCGTGCCCCGTGGGCCACATGAAACGCCGCATCGCCCGTGTTCAACAGGATCACGCCCAACGGCCCCCGATAATCCGAATCGATGGTGCCGGGGCTGTTGGGCACACAGATCCCGTGTTTCAGCGCCAGCCCCGAGCGGGGCCGGATCTGCACCTCGTAGCCCTCCGGGATCGCCAGCCGCAGCCCCGTCGGTATCAGTGCCCGCTGCCCCGGCGCCAGCGTCACACCATCCCGCGCGCCGGGGGCGAAATTCGCGCGCAGATCAGCCCCCGCCGCCCCGACGCTGGCATAGACCGGCAGGCCCAGCTCCCGATCCGCCTCATCATCCCAGACAACAGATATGCCCACCATCCCCCGCCCTTTCATCTTTCCGAAAATACCTGAATCCTACGCCAGCGCCGCCGCGATCCGCTCTGCAAGGCGCGCCGCCACCCGCGCCTTGTCCATGCGCGGCCAGGTCTCGGCGCCCTGCGCGTCGATCACGGTCACGGCGTTCTCGGGGCCGCCCATGATGCCGGTCTCGGCACGCACATCATTGGCCACGATCCAGTCGCAGCCCTTGCGCGCCCGCTTGGCAGTAGCGTTTTCCACCACGTCATCGGTCTCGGCGGCAAAGCCCACGACCAGCGCGGGCCGCGCCTGCGTCAACTGCGCCACATGCGCAAGGATATCGGGGTTTTCGGCAAACTCGATCTTCGGCAGCCCGCCCTTGGTCTTCTTGATCTTCGAGTCACTGGCCCCCACCACGCGCCAATCCGCGACGGCGGCGGCAAAGACCGCCGCATCCACCGGCAACGCCGCCTTGACCGCCGCCAGCATCTCCTGCGCGGTCTGGACGCGGATCACCTCCACGCCTCCGGGCGGCGGCACATCCGCCGGGCCGGTCACGAACACCACCTCTGCCCCCAACGCGGCCAGCGCGCGCGCCAGCGCCGTGCCCTGTGCGCCTGACGACCGGTTGGCGATATAGCGCACCGGGTCAATCGGCTCATGGGTCGGCCCGGAGGTGACCAGCACCCGTTTGCCCTTCAGCGGCCCGTCCGCCAGCGCGGTCTCCACTGCGGCGACAATCTCCAGCGGTTCCGCCATCCGGCCGGGGCCATGCTCGCCGCAGGCCATGTCGCCTTCGTTCGGACCGACAAAGCCGATGCCGTCACCGCGCAGCACGGCGATGTTGCGCTGCGTCGCAGCGTGCTCCCACATCCGCACATTCATCGCTGGCGCGATCAGCACCGGCGTGTCCGTGGCCAGCAGCAGGGTCGAGGCCAGATCATCCGCATGCCCCTGCGCCATCTTTGCCATCAGATCGGCCGTGGCCGGGGCCACCACGATCAGATCGGCACTGCGGCTCAGCTCGATATGGCCCATCTCGGCCTCGTCGGTCAGATCAAACAGGTCCTGGAACAGCTTGCGCCCGGCCAGCGCAGACACCGACAGAGGCGTGACAAACTCCGCCCCCGCCCGCGTCAGCACCGGCGTCACCGTCGCGCCGCGCTCGCGCAGCCGGCGGATCAGGTCCAACGTCTTGAAAGCGGCAATGCCGCCGCCGATGATCAACAGGATATTCTTCGAGGCCAGCATCCGGCGGCTCCCTTGCGATACCGGCCAGAGACTAGGCGCGCACCCGGCCAGAGACAAGGGCAACCCGCACGCCAAGGCGCGCCCGGCGGCGCGCAACCGGGCTCATCGGAATGCATCGCACGGATCGTCCCGCTCTGGTGCGGGGGCGTCGCGCAACGCATCGAACACGCCGTCCGGCGGCACGCCGTCCTCGCCCTGGCCCAGCGCGTGTATATCCAGATCGGGCGCGGCGCGGGCCAGCAGCGCAGGCGCCCCCCAGTCGCGCCTTGCATGGCCATTGCCGGTGATCACCACCACCGGCCCGCCAGTCTCGCGATAGGCGCGCAGGGCCACGCGCGCCAAAGTGGCATCGCGCAGCCGCTGGATCGCCACCATGTCGGGCAGCATGTCGGCGGGCAACGCATCGCAATGCGTCTCCATCTGCGCCGCCTCACGCGCGGCCTGTTCGGCGGCGGGCAGCGGCTCGGTCAGCCCGAAATCGGCAGCTTCGGGACCAAAGACCTCCGCGATGTCGCCCGCCATCGCCGCCCGCCCCACCGGTCTGGGCACGCCCGCGCCATAGACCGGCGCCGCGGGTGCTGCGGCAAATATCGGATAATACAGCCCGAAATCGGGCCAACCGCTCTCGGCCCAGCCCAACGCGGCCTCAAGTACCTGCCGGTCTTCGCGCAGCGCGGGCAGGGCGGCGCGCACCTGCTCCGGGGTCAGCATTTCGAACACCAGCGCGGCGGGCGCGATCTGCGCCGTCATTTCGGCCTGTATGCGGTGATGGTCGGGATTGTCATGCGCCTCGCCCAGCAGCCACACATCCTGCGCCATGGCGGGCAGGCCGAGCAGGCTACAGACAAGGGCAATGCGGCAGATCATGCCAGCAGGCTATGCACCTCGCTGCCATTGGCTTCAAGCGTCTTGCGCATCTTGGCAAAGGCGGCGGCCTCCAACTGACGCACCCGCTCCTTGCTCAGGTTCAGCTCCCGCCCGAGGCTTTCCAATGTGCGCGGTTCGTCACGCAGCTTGCGCTCGCGCACGATCAGCCGCTCGCGGTCGTTCAGCCGTGCCATCGCCTTGGTCAGCCAGCGGCGCAGCGCGGCGCGGTCATGCGCCTGCTCCACCTGCTCGTCACCGCGCAGGCCGTCATCCTCGATCGTGTCGATCCATTCGCGGCCTTCGTCCTCGGCGCTCTGCGTCGTGTTCAGCGAAAAATCCGATCCCGAAAGGCGGCCCGACATCATCTCGACATCGCGCAGCGGCACGCCCACCTCCTGCGCGATCATCTCGCGCATCTGGTGGCTGTCCAGTTCCACCCCGTCGGCCATCGCTTCACGCTCCAGCCGGGCCTGTACCCGGCGCAGGTTGAAAAACAGCGATTTCTGCGACGACGTGCTGCCGGTGCGCACCATCGACCAGTTGCGCATCACGTAATCCTGCACACTGGCCTTGATCCACCACACCGCATAGGTCGAAAACCGCACCCCCCGGTCGGGGTCGAACTTGTCGGCGGCCTTCATCAGGCCCAGCCCGGCCTCCTGGATAAGATCGTTCATCGGTGCGCCGTAGCGGCGAAACTTGAACGCCATCGAAATCGCCAGCCGCATATAGGCGGTGATCAACCGGTGCAGCGCCGCCTCGTCGCGGTGATCGCGCCAGGCATAGGCCAGCGCCAGCTCGGTCTCTGCATCCAGCAGTTCCGCCTTCATCGCCTTGCGCGACATTGCGCGCTCGTCATGCATGTCCTGTGCCATCGGTTCCCCCCGATCTCATGGCGCATCTTGCTTTGCGCCCTTTCTCAGTCTTGCACCCGGTGGTACGCAGGGCAAATCAACCCGGATCAAAAAAAAGAGTTTACTACCATGTTTGGGCAACGCGCACTGGTCCTCGGTGGTTCCGCCTCTGGCAAATCTTCGTTCGCCGAGGGGTTGGCCCGTGACACCGGGCGGGCCCGCATCTATCTCGCCACGGCACAGGCTTTTGACGCCGAGATGGCGCAGAAGGTGGCCCGCCACCAACAATTGCGCGGCGACGGCTGGCACACGATCGAGGCCCCGCTTGATCCCGGCCCGGTGCTGGCCGAGGCGCGCGCCGATCAGGTGGTCCTGCTGGATTGCGCCACCATGTGGCTGAGCAATCACATGCTGGCCGGGGATGATCTGGACGTGGCCGAGGCCGCGCTGATGGCCGGTCTGGCGGCCTGCCGCGCGCAGGTGATCATCGTGTCGAACGAACTGGGCCTGTCGGTCGTGCCCGACTATGCGTTGGCGCGCCGGTTCCGCGACGCGCAGGGGCGGCTGAACCAGCGGCTCGCGGCGCAGGCCGATCTGGTGGCGCTGGTGATGGCGGGGCTGCCCATGGCGCTCAAGGGGACGCTGCCATGAGCCGCATCTACTGGGTCCGGCACGGCCCGACCCACGCCAAATCCATGGTTGGCTGGTCCGATCTGCCAGCCGACCTCAGTGATACGGCCCAGCTTGCGCGGCTCGATGCTTATCTGCCTCGCGACGCGCTGGTGATTTCCTCTGACCTCATTCGTGCGCGCGCCACCGCAGATGTCATTCAGCAAAGCCGCAGCCGCCTGCCTGATGATGCCGACCTGCGCGAGATCCATTTCGGCGCGTGGGAGCTACAGGATTTCGATTCGGTTGATGACCCCGCGCATCTGCGGCGTTTCTGGGAAGAGCCCGGCGACATATCCCCTCCCGGCGGCGAAAGCTGGCACGCGGTCAGCGCCCGGGTCAGCGGTGCCGTGGCGCGGCTCCGCGCGGCGCATCCGGGGCGCGACATCATCGCCGTGGCGCATTTCGGCGCGATCCTCAGCCAGGTCCAGCAGGCATTGCAGATCGACGCCTACGCGGCACTGGGCCACCATATCGACAACCTGTCGGTCACGGTGCTGCAGGCGCATGGCCCGCGCTGGCGGGCCGAGACGATCAATCACCTGCCGTGATCGACTGCCGCACAATTCATTGTTAACGCGCGGGCATCCATTGGCGCTATCCTGCGGCGCATGACCTATGATCTCATCCTCGGCGATTACGCCTACTCCAGCTGGTCGCTGCGCGCCTGGCTGTTATTCGACCGCTTCGGCATCTCCCGCAATCTCACGCTGGTCAGCTTCAGCAAAGGCTCGGTGCCTGACCAGATGCCCGGCTGGGCCCCGGCCAAGACAGTGCCCGCCATGCGCACCCCCGATGGCGCGATCATCGGCGAATCCATCGCATTGGCCGAAGAGCTGGCCAGCCGCCATCCGGACCTGATGCTCTGGCCCAGCGACCCCGCCGCGCGTGCCACCGCCCGCACCGTCACCGCCGAAATGCACGCCGGGTTCACCGCGCTGCGCAGCGATTGCCCAATGAACCTGCGCAAGGCCTATACCGGCGTCACCCCATCAGCGGCGGTCGAGGCCGATCTGCGCCGGCTTGAAGCGATCTGGGACCACGCGCGGCAGGTCTGCGCGTCTGACGGCCCGTGGCTCTGCGGCGATTACTCCATCGTCGATGCCTTCTACGCCCCGGTCGCCGCACGTATCGCAGGCTACGGGCTGGCGGTCTCGGACAGCGCGCAGGCCTATGTCGCGGCACATCTCGCCGATCCGTCCTTTCGCCGCTGGCGCGCGATGGGGCTGGTACATGGCCCCGATCTGGAGCGCTACAGGATGGACCACGCCAAGGGCACATGGCCCGGCCCCACACCAGCCACGGCGCGCGCGGTAGAGGCCGGGACCGCCGAGAATGCCACCTGTCCCTATTCCGGCAAGCCGGTCACGCATCTGATGGAAACCAACGGGCGCATCTTCGGCATGTGCAACGCCTTTTGCCGGGACAAGACCGTGGCAGACCCCGACGCCTGGCCCGCCTTCACCGCGCTGCGCGATGGCTGAGCGTTAACCTTTCTTAAATCCCTCTTGCGCTACCGTTAACCACGATTGACGCCAAAAGAGGGGCCAGAATGGTCGCGCGCGCCTACACCGTTGCCTTCGAGGGGGTCGAGGCCAGACAGGTCGAAGTGCAATGCGCCGTGACACCCGGCCTGCCTGCCTTTTCGCTGGTCGGCCTGCCGGACAAGGCAGTGAGCGAGGCGCGCGACCGGGTGCGCCCCGCGCTCAACTCGATGGCGATCGCGCTGCCCAGCAAACGCATCACCATCAATCTCAGCCCCGCCGACATCCCCAAGGAGGGCAGCCATTTCGATCTGCCCATCGCGCTGGCCCTGCTGGCCGCGCTCGAGATCATCCCCAAGGACGCGGTGGAAGAGACCACGTCGCTGGGCGAATTGTCGCTTGACGGCTCGCTGATCCCGGTGGTCGGCGCATTGCCCGCCGCGATGGCCGCCGCGACCGAGTCACGCACTCTGCTCTGCCCGCTCGGGTCAGGGGCCGAGGCCGCCTGGGTGGGCGCCGCGCGGGTCATCGGCGCGGCCAACCTGGCAGACGTGGTGCGCCACTATACCGGCCAGTCACCGCTGCCACCGGCCGAACCGGGCGAGGTGCTGCAAGCGCCGGCTGGCCGCGATCTGCGCGACGTCAAGGGCCAGGAACGGGCCAAGCGCGCGCTGGAAATCGCCGCCGCCGGCCGCCATCACCTCCTGCTGGTGGGCACGCCCGGATCGGGCAAATCCATGCTCGCCGCGCGCCTGCCGGGCATCCTGCCGCCTCTCGATGCCCGCGAGGCGCTGGAGACGTCGATGATCCACTCGCTCGCCGGTTTGCTGGACGAGGGCGGCATCAATCGCGCCCGCCCGTTTCGCGAGCCGCACCATACCGCGTCGATGGCGGCCATCGTCGGCGGCGGTCGCCGTGCCAGCCCCGGCGAAATCAGTCTGGCGCATAACGGCGTGCTCTTCATGGATGAATTCCCCGAATTTCCCCGCACCGTGCTGGAAACGCTGCGCCAGCCGATCGAAACGGGCGAGGTGATGATCGCCCGCGCCAACGCCCATATCACCTATCCCTGCCGCTTCATGCTGATCGCCGCCGCGAACCCCTGCAAATGCGGCTACCTCAGCGATCCGGCCCGCGCCTGCGCCCGCGCGCCCGCCTGCGGCGAAGACTACCTTGGCCGGATCAGCGGCCCGTTGATGGACCGAATCGATCTGCGGGTCGAGGTGCCGCCTGTCACCTTCACCGATCTGGACCTGCCCCCCGCGGGCGACAGCTCGGCGCAGGTCGCCGCCCGCGTTCTGGCCGCGCGCGAGATGCAGGCCGCGCGCTTTGACGGGGCGGATCAGGTGCGGCTCAATGCTGATGCCGAAGGCGCGCTGCTTGACGAGGTCGCCAGCCCGGATGCCGAAGGCCGCGCGCTCTTGCTCAAGGTGGCGGAGCGGTTCGGCCTGTCGGCGCGCGGCTATCACCGGGTGTTGCGCGTGGCCCGCACCATCGCCGATCTGGACGGATCGCCAGATGTCCGTCGCCCGCATGTCGCCGAGGCGGTCAGCTACCGGATCACAGCCGCGAAAGAGATGTGATCCACGCCGCCAGTTCTGCCAGCGTCTGCCGTGCCTCGGGCAGCAGGGTCTGAAAGATTGGCCAGACATGGGGCAGATCGTGCTCCACGATGCAGGTCACATCGACGCCCTGCGTCATCAGATGCTCGGTCATGCGGCGGCTGTCATCCAGCAGGATTTCCGTGTCGCCCACCGTCAGCCAGACCGGCGGTGCGCCGTAAAAACTGGCAAAAAGCGGCGAGGCGCGCGGATCATCCGCTGGATGGCCGGCCAGATACATCTGCGCCATGTCACCCACCCGTTCGGCGGGCAGGATTGTGTCGGATGTTGCGTTGTCGCGGATGCTGTTGCCGCTGAAGGTGACATCGGTCAGCGGCGAAAATGCAAAACAGCCCAGCGGCAACGGCAGCCCCTGCGCGATGATCTGCGCCAGCAGCGACAGGGCCAGACCGCCGCCGGCACTGTCTCCGCCGATGATCACGCCGCCGGGGCGATCCATCACCGCGCAGTATGCGGCCAGCGCATCCTCTGGGGCGGCGGGAAAGGGATGTTCGGGGGCCAGTCGGTAGCGCGGCAGCATCGCGCCAAGACCGGTCAGCGCCGCCAGCCGCGCCAGCATCGCGCGGTGCGTGGCGGGCGAGCCAAAGACATAGCCGCCACCGTGGAAATACAGGATCAGCGGGCCGGGCCGCGTCTCTTCCGGCATGACCTCGATGCCGCCGAATGGACCGGTCTGAACCTCGGAATACCGGGTGCCCCGAACACTGCGAAAGAAGATCTTCGCCTTGGTCTCGAAGCTGCGGCGCAGCGCCGCGGGGTCCTGCGCACGCGCCAGATGCCGCTTCTCGGTAAGCCGCAGATACGGGCGCAGCAATTGCAGGCGCAGGCTCACTTGCGTTTGGCCTCGATGGCCTCCCAAATCTTGGCGGCGATGTTGACGCCGTCGAACCGCTCCAGCTCCTGAATGCCGGTGGGAGAGGTCACGTTGATCTCGGTCAGGTAGTCGCCGATCACGTCGATACCCACGAAAACCTGCCCCTTTTCACGCAAGAGCGGCCCGATGCGCGCACAAATCTCGCGGTCGCGCTCCGTGAGCGCGACCTTCTCTGGCCGCCCGCCCACATGCATGTTCGAGCGCGTCTCGCCCTTGGCGGGCACCCGGTTGATCGCGCCTACCGCCTCGCCGTCGACCAGGATCACGCGCTTGTCGCCCTTGGCCACAGCAGGCAGGAATTTCTGCACGATCAGCGGCTCGCGGCTGAAACCGGTGAACAATTCGTGCAGCGAGGTCAGGTTGCGGTCGGCCTCGCTCAACAGGAACACACCCGCCCCGCCATTGCCGTAAAGTGGCTTGAGGATGACATCGCCGTGCCGGTCCTTGAAGGCGCGGATGGTGGCCAGATCACGCGCGATGGTGGTGGGCGGCATCAGGTCCGGGAAATCGAGAATCAGCAGCTTTTCGGGAAAGTTGCGAACCCAGAAAGGATCATTCACCACCAGCGTACCCGGCGCGAGCCGGTCCAGCAGGTGGGTGGTGGTGATGTAGAACATGTCGAAGGGCGGATCCTGCCGCAGCCAGACCACGTCGAAATCGGCCAGGTCGACCGTGGTCATCTCGCCCAGGATCGCATGGTCACCGACCACGCGCTGCACCTGCAATGACTGCCCCCGCGCGGTGATGCGGCCCTCGTCATAGGCCAGATTCTCGGGCGTGTAGTAAAACAGCTCATGCCCACGCGCCTGTGCCTCTTCGGCAAGCCGAAAGCTGCTGTCAGCGTTGATGTCGATCGGCCCGATCGGGTCCATCTGAAAGGCGATTTTCATGCAGCAGCCCCCTGAAACATTGTGCCGCCATTACATGCGCTACCTGCGCGCGCTGTGCAAATCAGAAATGCGACAGCGCGCCCTCAATCACCTTGCAATCTCCGGTGCCATCTACGGTGACAAGGTCAAACCGCACCTCGCTGAGCAGCCCCTGCGGCTGCCCGCCAAGGTATTCCGAAGCCGCCGCGTGAATGCGCCGCATCTGCGCCGGGCGCAGGCTGGCACGGGCCGCGTCATGGCTGCGGGCCTGTTTCACCTCGGCAAAGACGATCACGTCGCCGTCACGCAATATCAGGTCAATTTCGCCCCCCTGACCGCGCCAGCGGTGTTCCAGCAGGTCAAGACCCGCCGCGCGATAGAGACGCGCCGCGATACCTTCGGCGGCCGCCCCCGACTGCCAGGCGCGCGCACCGCGCACGCGGCGTGCCGCCAACGGGGCGGCGGGCAATGTGGCGATATCAACGTGGTAGCTCATTCCGTATCCTTTTCGGCGGCCGCATCTTCGCCCGCGATTTTCAGCGCCATCTGGTACACCTGCCGCCGTTTCAGCCCTGACGCCTGCGAAACCGTGTCGGCGGCATCGCGCACCGTCATCTGCCGCATCGCATCGCGCAACATGCTGTCTAATTCACCCAAGTTAATATTTTCCGAATGCGCCCGGTCAATCAGCACCACCATCTCGCCCTTGCGCGGGTTTGCCGCGGCTTCGGCGGCCAACGCGTCCAGCGTATCGCGCTGGACCTCCTCGAATTTCTTGGTCAACTCGCGGGCCAGCGCCGCGCGGCGCGTGCCGCCCAGCACGGCTGCGGCGTCGCGCAGCATGGCCGCGACCCGCTTGGGCGATTCGTAGAACACCAGCGTCGCGGGCACATCCGCCAGCGCGGCGAGTGCGGTTTTTCGCTGAGAGGACGTATTCGGCAGAAACCCCGCGAAGAGGAACCGATCAGTGGGCAAGCCCGACAGCGTCAGCGCGGTGATCACCGCCGACGGGCCCGGCGCCGAGATCAGCGGCAGACCCTCGGCAATCGCGGCGCGCGCCAGGTCGAACCCCGGATCGGCCACCATCGGAGTGCCGGCCTCGGATGCGTAAACCACTGATTTTCCCGCCTGAAGCGCCTCCATCAGGCGCGGCCGCATCCGCGCGCCGTTATGATCGTGATAGGCCAGCAGTGGCCGTTCGCCCAGGGCGATGCCGTGAATATCCATCAGTTTGCGCAGGCTGCGCGTGTCCTCGGCGGCGATCACATCGGCGCTGGCCAGGATATCCAGCGTGCGCAGCGTGATGTCGCGCGCCGTCCCGATCGGCGTCGCCACAAGGTAGAGCCCGGGCTCCAGTTTTCGCTCAACCTGTTTAACCACTAGACCCGCCCCACATGACGTTTATTATCACTCCTGAACTGCGGCGGCCCGCACGGCCTGCCCGTCATCACGGAGTGAGATACCCCATGTTTGCTGTTTTGCCATCTGCCCGCAAGGTGCTGCACCTGATTGCCCTGATGCTCGGGGGGCTGCTTGTCGCGGCCTGTCAGCCGGTGGCGATGGGGGGAGGCGGCAATAGCGGCTCGTCGATCGACCCGAATGTACCTGTCACGGTGGCGCTGCTGGTGCCCCATGGCGCGGCCAACGCGCAAGAGGCAGCGCTGGCCAAGGATCTGGAAGCCGCCGCGCGCATGGCGGTGGCCGACCTGCAAGGGGTCAAGATCGATCTGCGCGTTTATGGCACCGCCGGGCAGGCCGGCCAGGCACAGCAGGCGGCACTGAACGCGGTCAAGGACGGGGCCAAGATCATCGTCGGCCCGCTGCACGCCGAATCGGCCAATGCGGTGGCCGTCGCCGTGGCGGGCAAGGGCGTGAACGTGCTGGCCTTTTCCAACAATGCCTCCGTCGCGGGCGGCAACCTCTTCGTACTGGGGCAGACCTTTGACGATACCGCCCGTCGCCTGACGAAATACGCGGTCCGCCACGGCAAGGGCCGCATCCTGACCGTGCATTCGGGCAACCTCGCCGGCCAGTTGGGCCGCGACGCCATCGCCAAGGCAGCCGCCGCAGCGGGGGCCACGATCGTCGGCAACGTGCCTTACGATTTCTCGCAGCAAGGCGTGGTGGCGGCAGTCCCGGTGATCGCGTCCAGCGCGCAGAGCACCGGTGCCGACGCAATTTTCCTCACCGCCAACACTGCCGGCGCGCTGCCGCTGTTTTCGCAGATGCTGCCGGAAAACGGTCTGTCATCCACCGACATCCAGTATATCGGCCTCACCCGCTGGGACAAACCGCCCCAGACGCTGGACCTGCCCGGCGTGCAGGGTGGTTGGTTCGCGATGCCCGATCCGCAGAAATCGCAACGATTCGAAACCCGCTTCCACACCGCCAACGGTAAGTTTCCGCATGCCGTCGCAGGTCTGGCCTATGACGGGATCGCCGCCATCGGCGCGCTGGCCAAACGCGGCAACCGCGATGCGCTTTCGCGTAGCAGCCTGACCCAGAGCGCCGGATTCCAGGGCACCGGCGGCGTCTTTCGCCTGCTGCCCGATGGCACCAACCAGCGCGGTCTGGCCGTCGCCACGATTCGGGACAAGAAACTCGTTATCCTGGATCCGGCACCCCAAAGCTTTGGTGGAGCCGGATTCTGACTGACGCCGCTGCCAATGAGGCCACCGCCGCTACAGACGATGATGCGGCCAGCGCGGGCGTGCCTGATACGCCGCAGCTGATCTGCCCTGCGTCCGACATTTTCGACGAGGCCCGCGTTGCCGCGGCGCTGGCAGAGGGGCCCGACGGCGACGGCCCGGCGTTGCGCAAACACACCGTCATGGTTCTGGCCGAAGAGAAAGAGCGCGGGCGCGCGGCCATTGCCGCCGCCCTGACCGCTGAACCCTTTGCGGCCCGGCCCGCCATCCACAGCTACACCTGGCTGACCGATTGCATCGTCAAATCGGCCTTTGCACTTGCCACCGGGCGGCTGCACCCCAACCCGACCCCGACCAACGCCGAGCGGCTGTCGGTGGTCGCCGTCGGCGGCTACGGGCGCGGCGAAATGGCGCCGCGGTCAGATGTCGATCTGCTGTTTCTCACCCCCTACAAGACCACCGCATGGGCCGAGAGCGTCATCGAATCGATGCTCTACATCCTGTGGGATCTGCGCTTGGACGTGGGCCACGCCAGCCGGACGATCCCAGATTGCCTGCGCCGCGCCGAGGAAGATTTCACCATCCGCACCGGCCTGCTCGAAAACCGCTGGCTGACCGGCGACGCGCAGCTTGCAGAGGATCTGAACCAGCGGCTGTGGAACGAGGTGTTCAAGGATACCGAACGCGCCTTTACCGAGGCCAAGCTGGAAGAGCGCGACCTGCGCCACGAGAAACAGGGCGGCCAGCGTTACATGGTCGAGCCCAACGTCAAGGAAGGCAAAGGCGGGCTGCGCGACCTGCAATCGCTCTTCTGGATCGCCAAATATCTCTACCATGTCACCGACGCCGCCGATCTGGTGGCCAACGGCATGTTCACCGAAGAAGAATTCAAGACATTCAGTGAGGCCGAGAATTTCCTCTGGGCGGTGCGCTGCCAGCTGCACCTGATCACCAAGCGGCCGAATGATCAGCTCACCTTTGATCTGCAGGTCGAGGTGGCCGAGCGGATGGGCTATTCCGACCGCGCCGGGCGGCGCGGGGTCGAGCATTTCATGCAACATTATTTCCGCCACGCCACCGCGGTGGGCGATCTCACCCGCATCTTCCTGACCAAGCTGGAGGCGGCGCATGTCAAGTCAGAGCCGCTGCTGCAACGCCTGTTCCGGCGCAAACGCGCGCTGAAGGACGGCTATATCGAGGTTCACGGGCGTCTGGCGATCAAGGACGAGGCGGCGTTTCTCTCTGATCCGCTGAACCTGCTGCACGTGTTCGAAGAGGGGCTGCGCACCGGCCTGCTGATCCACCCCGACGCGATGCGCCTTGTCACCGCCAATCTGGACCGGATCGACGATAGCGTGCGGGCCGACCCGGCGGCGCAAAAGCTGTTTCTGGGCCTGCTGCTGAAACACGGCAACCCCGAACGCGCGCTGCGGCGCATGAACGAACTGGGCGTGCTCAGCGCCTTCATCCCCGAATTCGAGCCGATCGTCGCGATGATGCAGTTCAACATGTATCACAGCTATACGGTGGACGAGCATACCATCCAGTGCATCAGCCATCTCAGCCGGATCGAGCGCGGCAAGCTGATCGAGGAATTGCCGGTTGTCTCCTCTATCCTGAAAGAGGGCGTCAATCGCCGGGTGCTCTACGTGGCGCTGCTGCTGCATGACATCGGCAAGGGACGGGACGAGGACCATTCGATCCTGGGTGCGCAGATCGTGCGCCGCGTCGCCCCCCGGCTGGGCCTGAAACCCAAGGAAGTTGACACCGTCGAGTGGCTGGTGCGCTACCACCTGCTGATGTCCGACATGGCGCAGAAACGCGACATCGCCGACCCCCGCACGGTGCGCGATTTCGCAAAGGCGGTGCAGACCAAGCAGCGGCTCGACCTGCTCTGCGCCTTGACGGTCTGCGACATCCGCGGCGTGGGCCCGGGCACCTGGAACAACTGGAAGGCATCGCTGATCCGCGCGCTCTACCGCCAGACCCTGCGCGCCATGGAAGGCGGGCTGGAGGATCTCAACCGCGAACAGCGCGGCTCGGACGCCAAGCGCAACCTGCGCGCCGCGCTCAAGGGCTGGGACGCCAAGGCGCTCAAGGCCGAAACCTCGCGGCACTACCCGCCCTACTGGCAGGGGCTGCACGTCACCGCGCATGTGGTCTTTGCCACCCTGCTGCGCGACCTCGACGCCGACCAGATCGGCATCGACCTGCACCCCGACGAGGACCGCGACGCCACCCGCGCCTGCTTTGCCATGGCCGACCACCCCGGCATGTTCTCGCGGCTGGCGGGGGCGCTGGCGCTGGTGGGGGCCAACGTGGTGGACGCGCGCACCTATACGTCAAAGGACGGCTTTGCCACCGCCGCTTTCTGGATACA
>Ga0209344_10003044_pt1 | contig 17241 bp, 13 predicted proteins | sample Cruoilmetagenom6_FD_187293 | JGI IMG/M metagenome (GOLD analysis project Ga0209344, IMG submission 187293) | Oil polluted marine microbial communities from Coal Oil Point, Santa Barbara, California, USA - Santa Barbara Oil Seep Sample 6 (SPAdes)... | ecosystem: Environmental > Aquatic > Marine... | reverse complement strand
AGCGGTAACGGGGGGGGGGTGTGAAACAGTTCATATGCCCAAGGAAAAGTATCTGCCCCAAACCCGACCAGAGGCCGGGCTTTGATCATTTCCGACACCTGCGCATAAAGTTCGATCCGGGTTGTCAGGGACGAAGATATCAGAACGGCGCGTTCCAGTATTCCCTGGCCAAATGCAATCAGCACAATCGCAAACAACATCACCATCAGGGCGATATGGTTCCGTTTCCCATAGGCACCAGAGGTTAGCGGAACCAGCGCCCCGATAAATGTTGCGGCAATACCCATGCGCGATTGCGTGGCAAGAAGCGCTGCAAATATGCAGGTAAGCCCCGCCATTAGCCAAACATTTGCAGACCCGAATGGGCCGGGTTTGCCAAAAGGGCCGGAAGAAAGCAAAAGTGAAAGACCAAGCACCAGCCCCATGCCCAGAAATGTCGCGAAGGAATTATGATTGATGAACATCCCGGTGGCAAATTCCCCATGAACCGAAGACAGGGGTTGTGATGGTTTGCGGGGCAAAGCCCGCCAAAGGATCAACCCCAAGGCCGCGTGGGCCGAGACGGCATAGAATATCGCCTGTGCAATCTGTTCAGCCCGGCCACGGTTTTCAGAAACCCACAGGCAGAGACCAAAAAATATCGTTGCAGCAAAGATCCGGATAGCCGCAAGGATACTTACGGACAGGGACAAACTTGATTGCCGCATAGGAATATTACCTGAGGGGTGGTGCAAAATCTGGGTGCCACCCCAAACCCAACCGGGCAACGATTGCCAGGTTGCGAATGCCGCCAGTGAAAGCCCGGCCCACAGGAACGGTAGATAACCTTTCCAGAGGTATGCAGGTAGATCGGGGTTCCTGAACGACAGATGGCTGGCAGTGACCCCCAGCAGCAATGCCCAGAACATCCATATGGCCGCAAGGTTACTGCCCCCGGGGATTGGCGCCAGGAATATGATCGTAACCAGCAAAACAGCTACGGCGCGTTTGGAGTTTGAAATTTTTCTGGCCGGAACATCCTGTGGCAGGCCAATCATTGATGCTGGCAGAACTTGTGGAGTACCGGGAGGGGAAGTGAAGATCGTGATCATAGGCTGGATCCCCGGCGCCTGATCAGATTTAGAAACCGCTGTTGGTCACCTGTACTTGCCCGGTTTGTGGTTGCCTTGATCATGGGTCGCAATTCGGGGCGGGCCAGAAAATACTTCGTCAATAGTTCAGTACCCGGTTGGGTACCCAGCAGTGTTGCTATATCGGTTGTCAGGTTTTTTTCCGTAGCTGCGGTAATCAGATTAGCAAAAAGTATGAACCGACGTTCTGCCAGCCAACCTTCAAACTGGCCAAACCGCTGTGAAAGCAGGATATGTCTGTGCATTGCGGTGTTATCCCCAAGATGATGGGATGAAATCGCCATGATGTAATGGGCAAATGACAAGGTTGGCGTATCTTTCAGGATCTTGCGTGAAATATCGATGCAATGCATCGCCTTTCCCCGGCGCCGCTGTTTTGTATGAAAACCCGCCCAGGGTTCTGCCAAATCAGATGCGCAGGCCATCAATACGTCATGGCGCGAACTGTGCGAAAAAGATGGATCACCAATTGCGCTGATCGGTTGAAAACGGGTTTGACTACCGGATTGCGGTAACTGGAACATGCGAACTTCCGACAAAAACAAGTAACAGGCCAGTATCCCGTAAAGGGCCAGCATTGCCGGCAACATAATTCTCGTGGTGGCCATGATTAACCCAATCGCAGATCATTTAGCGCCCAAAGGGCACTGAATGCATAAAATGCGAAATAACATTAAGATAACATTAAGCATTCTCTGGCGGAACTGTCCCCACAACCGCGCCTTTTACGTGCAGACAGGGGAAACTTGGTGAATTCGAGGTTAATGATAACAATTGTTGCGTCAGTAGTGCCGATGCTGGCCTTCGCGCAATCAATACTATTTGATCCAGAAAAACTGGCCGCTGCGTGTCGATCAGATACCTGTCAGGTCATAGTGGCGGAAACTGTACAACACTTACAAAGCCAGAATTTGGAAGCTGAACAGTTCAATTCACAACTGGGTATCGTTGCAGCGGTTTTGCTGGAAACAGCACGCGAAATGGCGGGCGAGAACCCCAAGCATGTTGTAAATGCGTTAACGGATCTGGCAGAATATTCCACGGACCGTTTGCAGCAGGACGCATTCAGAAACGTCGCACAAGCGCTATCACGCGCTGACCCCAGCCTGCTAACCCCATCAGAGGCGTTTGCGGTTAGTCCAGACCGGCCCGGCCGGCGACCTGGACGTAGGCGCAATGGCCGTGGTCGGCCTAGGTTTCTGGGCATCTTCTAATGCCCATATTGATAAGCTGCCAACCATGATAAATGTGAAACCCCATTGTCCGGTTACGCCCTTCCTGCAGGAACCAGGTTCGAACAGGTTCCGGATAATGGGCTGCCATAATACGCGACCAGTATTCAAATGCAGCTGGGGAAAGGCCGATACTAAAAATGGCCGAACTGGGCCCATGAAACCCAAACAGAGTGTCTGGTAGGACGCAGACATCACGCAGGCTCAGATACATCGTGCAGGAGGACAGACAATAATTTCCCCGGATTTCAAGGTGTGCCCCCTGTTTCCTGTATCCCCGGATAATTCGGGCACGCGCATCAACGGCCCCGCCCCTGTCATCGCCAATGATAATCTTCGCCTGCGCGGCAAAAAGGGGGGTCGCCCAAATTTCGCAAATAGCCAGGAATATTGGAATGACCATGTAACGAGCAAGTTGAAAAAGCGCATGAATATAGCGGGACGCACAACGGCGTTCCTGCATTCGGAATAACATAAATCCACCCCAATCAGATATCGGCAACCTGGACGGTTGCGACCAAAGCTTCCCACAAGCTTTGGCTGTGAAATTAATCTGCAAGAGTAAGGAAACCCTTACTGTGATGTTGAAAAGAAATTTCGCATGCTGGTTGGGTATTAAAACTGATTTGTATTTGATTAGATAATTTAAGGGGAAATTAACTAATCAACTCACCCTTTAGTGTCTCCCACTATTGGGTAAAAGTAATCAACCGTCCCTGCGCGGGCGCCGAAATCTGAGCTGCCGTATGAGCCATACAGTCTGTAATGAATTACCTGAGGTTGGAATTCAGCCGGTCCCGACCGGTGATAGCTACCGTCGTTGGGGTAAGCGGTGTCTTGATATTTTCATCGTTGTTCTGATACTCCCGATCGCTTTGCCGCTAATTCTGGTTTCATGGGCGCTGGCGAAAACAGATGGTGGTTCCGGGTTCTATTCTCAGACACGCATTGGTCGCGACAGCCGGGGATTCAAATGCTGGAAGATACGAACAATGGTTCCGGATGCCGACGTTGTTTTGTCGCAACTGGTTGGGTCGGATAAAGCTGCTGCCAACGAATGGCGCATGGCACAAAAGCTAAGTGATGATCCAAGGATAACGCCGCTTGGGCGTATGCTGCGCAAATCCAGCATTGATGAATTGCCGCAACTTTGGAACGTGCTGATTGGTGATATGAGCCTGATTGGCCCGCGCCCGTTTACCCCGTTGCAAAAGCATATCTATGATAGATCGTCGGCTGACCCTGCCTATTACAAACTACGCCCGGGAATTACCGGGTTGTGGCAGGTGGAGTGTCGCAATGAGGGGGACTTTTCGGATCGGTTCAACTTTGATGAACAATATTGCAGCACCGTTACCCTTGGAACGGATATCAGCATTGCGTTGAAAACCCTGAAGGTCGTTGTGCAAGCGACCGGGCAATAGCCCAGGGGATTTGCCGCGGTTAACTGCGGGGCGATCTTAGTAGTCTTTTTCAAAGAATATTCCGACACCTGTACCACCAGTAGATTGTAGCCGCCCCTTTGCGGTGATCGCGTCGGTTATATCCAGGTTCAAGTTAATTTCGCTTTTGCCCGCGGAATCGACGATGATGTCCGTATAAATATTGTCTGAAATATATTTCCCAATTTTAAGGGCTGTTTCGCCTTCGGGATTGGTGGCGACATCAAGATCATCCAGCCCAAACCTTTCGCGCAACTTGTTAACAACCCCGCCACCTTGCCCGGTCAGCGTCGCTACTGCTGCGGCAAGCTGGGCTGCCTGAAGCGGAGATATCTGCGATATGCCCCGGCCAAAAAGCAACCTTGCCAATACTTCTTCTTCTGGCAACTCAGGTTCAGAGCTAAAGCTGACAACCGGCGCGTCAGCCGTGCCTTCGGTGATAATTCTGACGGTTTCTTCATCGGTTCTTGTTGCCGCAACCAACCGTATAGTCGGGCCAAAACTTCCCTGCAGGGTAAGTAAGCCTTCTTCAAGGTCCAACCGCTTTCCAAGAATATCCAGCCGACCCCGTACAAGATCAAAGTGCCCAATTGGAACAATTTCAGCAGAAGAACCTGACAGCGTCAGTTCCCCCTGAAGTTCCGCATCCAACCCGCGCCCGCGTATAAAAACCCGGTTTGCGGCGCGGATCAGTATATTCAACCCAATTGGCGGTCCTGCGCTTCCTGAAGATGCTTTGCCAATCAGACCGGCGTGCGCACGGGTGCTTCTGACTGCAGATGGTTCATTCAGGTGAACGATACGCGGTATTGTACTGCCGCCGGAGATCCCCGATGTGGCCAGCTGAATTTCGGTCAAGCCAAGATCGAGTGTACCTGAAACCTGCCCGCGCTGCGCCAGTGGTCCGGTGACTTGCAGATCACCTGACACCTTGGTCCGAAACAAAAGTGGATCGGTTAATGCCACGTTGGATAGCGTGAGGTCGATGGCAGCAACATTGGGGGTCAGTAAACCAATTGTGCCAGTGGCCGCTATCCGGCCCCCATCGGCAACATTTGCCCCGGCGTTTACAACGGCTGTTCCGGCCGCCAGATCCGCAACCATATCGATGCCCACCAGTTTGGTGTTCAGGGATGGAAAAACAACCCGGGCATTTTGGGTGGAAACTGTACCAGACAAAGAACCAAGAGACGGTGCCCCTGACATGGTCAGGTCAAACCGTGCAGTTCCCTGCGCGGCGTAAAACCGTGAAACATCGTTCAACAGGGCCAGGGGCGCTTTGCCGGTTGCAGCAAGGTCCAGAATATTGCCATTTTCCCTGACCTTCCCGGAAATGCGCGCATTGGTTCCGCCCGGGCCATCCGCATCAAATGAAATGTTCCAGCTGTCTTCTTCCTGCTGTGCCAAACCTCTGATGTTCGCCGGCCCGGGAAAGCCGTTCACAATCCTCGCCAGGTTATCCAGTTTAGTGGTAATTTTCAGTTCACTATCTTTTTCTCTGATCAATCCGGAGGCCTGAATGAGTGTCGCATCCGTACTGATTTCCAAATGCTGCAAAGCAGTTCCGTTTTCATTTCTGGCAGCGGCCATGTTTAGGGTAGAACTGCCGGCAATCAGAGGATCCAGATCTGGTATTCCAATCCCAATGTCCTGACCTGATCCTGTGAGGCCCAGATCAAATTTGCCACCCAGAACGGACCCGCGACCAGACAATTCAAGTTCGGCACCACCTTGCAAATTGTATCCCGTCAACTCCGCAAAGCGCGCAAGTTCAGCGGATATTATCTTGGCGCGACCTGACAGTTCATAACCGCTGGTCAGCCCATTGATATCCCCTTGCGCTGAGACGTGAACATCGCCCGCACTGAGCGACAATCGGGAAACCTGCAATGGCTTTCCATCAGTCCATTCAAGTAATGCGTCACCCACCACATCGGGCCCAAGCGTCTGCGCGATTGCGGGGTTCTCATGGGTCAGATTACTGAAACCGTATTTTATTTCTGCCAAAACCTTGCGAACGTTTTCACTGGTAGCTGTTTTGATTCGTTGTATTTTACCCAGCGCCGACATCCGGCCTGATCCGATGCGCAACGCCCCTTGCTGCAAGTCATCAAATTCAACACCAAGGTTCCAATCATCGCTTTCAGAGGATTGAAAACCTGCAGTAATGCTGGCCCTACGCAAAAATGTTTCCGGCCCGCTCAGCGGTAACAGAACGGGTGTTCCCGCAGGATCCGAAATGCTGGCCGCTAAGGAAAACGCCTTTGGCAGGCCGTCTTCCAGCAAGCTAAGCGAACCATCAATTTGCATCCTACTTGTTGCCACAGTCAGTTCATCAAGTTCCAGGCGACCACTTTCAAATCGCTGACCTCTTACTTTGAGTTTGACGTCTGATCCAAAGAACGTCTGGTATTCCGGTGCAAACAATGGTGTGATATCACCTGCGAAATCTGCAGAAAACCCAAAAACCTTTGGTGCGTCGGGTACCGTTTGATCCGTCACCTCGTCAATACTGATCAGCCCGGCCAGGCGCGATTGGCCGTCTGTATCAAGGGAAACCTCAGATACAAACCCAGCTAGCGGACCCGACCCAATTGCACTGAATTTTAAAGGAGGGGTATCAGGCAGGTTCAGTAAATTCGTGAGAATTCCATCATCGCCCTCTTCAACCAAAAGCGATAACTCCAGCTCAGTTGTGACGTTGTCATACCCGGCCTGAAATCTCAGATGCCCGGTAGGCCCGTCTATCCTTTGGATGGTCAGTCTGGCGCTTCCTTTGCCGGAAATCAGATCACCCGATCCTTTGAATGAAACTTCTGCCGCTTGGCCAAATATGTCTTTGCCAAGAATGGTACTATCGACGGCAATGTCGCCAATTTCTATCGAAACCGGAAGATCGGGCAGTGCGAATTCCCCTGCAGTTGTGGATGGGCCGCTTGGAGCGGTGATCGGACGGCGCGGCAACAGAATTTCTTTGGCTGTTAGTTTATTCACGACCAATCGACCGGACAGCAATGCGCGCCGATCCCAATCCAGAACGGCATCTCGCAGGGTGAACCAGACGCCATCATGATCAGAGATAGTCAATTCTTCCAGCGTTGCCTGACTGCTTAGCGCGCCCTTGAATCCGGTGATGCGAACATCGCGCCCGGCGCTTGAAAGGTTATCTTCCAGAAACCTGATAATCACGCCTCGATCGTCGTTGGTATTGCTATCCTGTGCCCAAATAGCGACCGGCAAAAAACAAACTAACAAAATCGAAAATAACCGCATCAAAACGCTTGTCCAATTCCAACGTAAAATTGCACCCCTTCGCCGGTGTCACCACTTACAGGTGCTGCAATGTCAAAACGAATGGGTCCAATTCCGGTTTCATAACGCAACCCAATACCTGCACCAGAATGCCAGGCGCCGTTGTCAGTTGAAAAGCCATCGGCGCCTACGAACCCGGCATCAAAGAAACCGACGACGCTGGTTTTCCTGAATACCAGCGTGCGAATTTCAGTAGATATCCCAAGTATTGAACGCCCGCCCGAAGAATTTCCGCCACCCAAATCCACATCCAGTGACTGGTAGGGTTGCCCCCGGACAGATCCGCCGCCACCGGAGTAAAACAACAAATCCGGAGGAGTTTGGGCAAGGCTTGACCCCAGGATGTTACCAAACTGCAATCGTCCTGCCAGTATGATTTTTCCCGCTTCGCCTATCCCCCAATAGCCGCGCATATCACCGGTTAACTGCGCACCGTTTGCTGAACCATTTAGCCCCAGATAAGGCATTGCAGAGACCTGAGCATAATATCCGCCTGTCGGGTTAATTCCTGAGTTACGACGATCATAGGTTGCAGAAAGTGGCACTACCAAATGGGTGAACGAACGATCCCCGAAATCATCTGTGACGTCGGAGTACCGGTAGCCGACACTTGCGTCAGCCACCAACTGGTCAGACAAGATTGCAGAAAGGCCTAGCGAAAGCTGAACCTGACGTGAAAAATAATCTGGTTCGTCAAGTTCTGCAATTTCGCCGGTTATGAACAGGGAAATGTCTGGCCCGAAAGTTGCGGGCCGTTCGAACCGGCCTGCAAGTGAATAATCCAACCCGGTGGTGCCAAACAGCCCGGCGACTTCGCCATCAAAGCGCAGGCGTTCCGCCCCCCCCAGCAGGTTTCTGTGCAGCCAAAAACCAGATAATCTCCCCCCCTCAGGCGAAGAAAGTTCCGCACCAATTCCAAATCTTCGCGGCTTGGCTTCAACAAAATGTGCGGCAATATCCAGCGTATCGTTGCTATGAAGATTGTCTGCTTCGCTTAGGGAAACAGACCGGAACGCACCGGTTCGGCGAAGCCGCGTTGCGACCGTGTCTAAAGCAGCCGGTGAAAACACCCGCCCTTCCGGGAAACCAGCGATTTCGCGAATTCGTTTTTCGCGCACGGCTTTGTTGCCGGTAAGAACGAATTCACCAAATGTAGCGCGTGGCCCGGGGTTGATCGTGAACCGCGCATCCAGCGTTGCTGATCTATGATCTGCAACAATTTTCTGATCCGCAACACGGGCCTTGGCAAACCCCTGATCACGCCATGCGTCGATAACGGTTCGTGTTGTATTGCCGAGCATCTTTGACTTGGCAGCCACACCTTCGCGAAACCCCTTGGGCAATGTTGTTTCGTTTGTCAGAGGCGAAATTTTCACTTGTCCGAAAACAAACTGCTGACCCGCATCGACAGAAATTTTTACCTGATCAACATGTGGTAGATTTTCCAACGGTGAAATATTTGCCACCTCGCGCCCGTCAACAGTAATTCGGATGCGCCCCGAATAGTATCCACCGGCATAGAGAGCCTGCAGAATATTGCGGTAATCCGCCCGGGCTGCTGCCAGAATTTCCTGAGTGCTGGCGGTTTCTTTCTGCTGAATTGCAAATACCAGAGAGGCGCTGGTCACGGCTTTTTCAGTTGTTTCATTTGCGGTAATTTGAAACCGGGCATCAAATGCTAAAGAATCCGAACCCGCGCAAGTCAGAAAAACGCCCGCAACTATAATATGCCGCAAAAATTTGACTGTGTTTTGCAAGAACAACTCCACCCAGGAAAATACGCAAATTCTGTGCCCATACTCGGGTTTTCTGTACGAGAGTTCCAGACCCTTTAATGGTGGTGGGCAAACCGGCGCTGCCCCGGGGCTTGAATGGTTGGTTCTGACGGCGATCAAACCTTAGGCGTGCAACATACCTTAGCCATGGGCGTCGTCATCTTCCGAAATGAGACGAGTTTCAAGCAACTGGCCATTTCGAAGCAAAATCGGATAGGCAATCGATGCGATCTGGGAATTCAGTTCCCTTAGTGCGCGAAGGGTTTCAAGATGCAAATCACTGCTTTCAAGGCTGATCTCTTCACCATTGCGAATTCGCTTCAGATGTTTCTTGCGGCTTTGCCTTTCGGTTTTTGCCATTTGGTTTTTTTCTTCCATCAACAGCCTGGCAGATTCAAGATCTTCGGAAATCAGGGTGTCAAAGGCCAGTGTCATGTTCGACACCACCTTTTCATGCATTCTTTGCAATTCGGACCAACCAGCGGCGGAAAACCGGATTTGTTTCTTTGATTTTTCTGCCGCTAGCTGCATAAGGCGTTTTGCAACGATGTCCCCAGCATTTTCCAGATTTATGGCATATTCCGCAAGTTCCCGGACGCGCCGGGTTTCATCTTTGTTCATGTTTTTGGTGGGCATGGCAGCAACGTAAAACCGAATGCCATCCAATGCCTGATTAAGGAACGGATCTTCGTTGCGCGTTGCTTTGATCAACGCCAGATCGCCATCAGCGTAACGATCCATGATCGGGCGCATCATCTGTTCAAGCAGGGTGCTCATCCGCAATACTTCTCGTCGCAGGCACGCAAGCGATAATCTTGGGGACGAAAGCGCATTGTCATCAAGTGCGGTTTGTGTGTGGGGGCTTTCTTCGGCTTCGACATTTGAATGATCATCCGGAACCAGTTGTTCGAAAAGACCGGTTAGCAAATGTGTGACCGGTAAAAACACCAGTAATAATGTGTTAAATATTAGATGTGCAAAAACGACGGACTGCGCCGGTGACGGCCCAATTGCAAATGCTGTAAGTCCAAAAATATTGACAATAAACAGTACAAGAACTGCCGAAGTGCCACGCACGATAAGGTTTGCAATAGGAATGCGCCGCGCGGTGGCTTTCATACCGCGGGTCAGCCAGTAGGGGATAGCGGCGCCACCCAGATTAGCGCCAAGAACAAGGGAAATACCGGCAGCCAGCGGGATGGCCTGAATTGCCACGAGTGTGACACACATCAACACCACGGCCACACTGGAATGCATCAAAACCGCAAGCAACGCGCCAACCAGAAAAGCGGTTAGAAAATCTTTTTCAAGATATGCGGCCAGGGCGGGTAGAAACGAACTGTCGCGAATGGGGTCCATCGTTTCGCGCAAAAACCGAAGCGACAGCAGTATAAATGCAATTCCAAGCAATATTCGCCCGGCCTGTTTTAATCCGCGACTATCGGTTTTCACAAAAAACCAACCACCAAGTGCAAGCAGAATTGGTACCAGCCAATCAAGCCGAAAAGAAAGCAATTGCACCACCACAGCCGAACCCAGATCTGCACCTAATACAACTGCAAGTCCGGCACCAAAACTTAGGGTGCCACCCCCTGCAAACCCGGCCGTTAGCAATGCAACTGCAGCAGAACTTTGCAGCACGACCGCAAGGAACAAGCCCACGATGGCGGCCTGAAACGGGTTCTCATTTTGCGTGACCACGCGCTTGAATGACGGACCGAACGCGCGTTCAATGCCGGTTTGAACCATGCGAACTGCATAAAGCAGCAGCATCACCGCACCCATTAGTGAAACAAGGAATTGAATTATCACCATAGGAGGTTCGTCTTTCGAATAGTATCGCGCTTCTTCAAAGCACTTTTAGGCTGTCCTCTCGCGATCCGAGTATCTAGCAGGCCAATACGCTGGCTACAACATAATTGCATAGTAAAACACCTGATTGCGAAATCTGCCGGGCTAAAACCCGCTGGAACAATTTTCCGGCTGTAAGTCGGTTTATTCCAAATGGGGCCCAAATTCTTTGACGACCCTGGAATACACCTCGCGTTTGAACGGTACGATGTTTTCGACAAGCCTGCCCGGGTCAAGCCAGGTCCATTCGGAAAATTCCGGGTGTTTGGTTTCTATATTTATCTGGGTGTCAAACCCGTGGAACTGCATCAGGAACCAGCGTTGTTTTTGGCCCCGATACCGACCCTTCCAGATTTTTGGCACGATGTGATGTGGCAAATCATATGTAACCCAGCCTTCGCTTTCAGCTTTGACAGTTACCAGTTCGCTTGCAACGCCGGTTTCTTCGCAAAGTTCCCTTAGCGCGGCTTGTTGTGGGTTTTCGCCTGGATCAATGCCGCCCTGGGGCATTTGCCAGGCGGCAACATCGTTGTCGATACGTTGGCCGACGAACACCTGATGATCCTGATTGATCAGCATAACGCCGACGCATGGTCGATAGGGCAGGCTAAGAATTTTTTCAGGTGTCATGTTTGAACGGGCCGATATTGCTATCGGTCCGCCCCCTTATTGGCCGGTACTTATGGCCGACAAACCCTTGAGGATATCGATCGCATAGGCCAGCTGAAAATCGTTTTCACGCAATTTGGCTGCATCTTCAGCAGCGGCGCGTTCTTCCTTGATTTTCTTGATTTCGTCTTCCGACAGGCTGTCATTATCCAGGCTACCGCGCAGATCCGCTTCGCTGCGGGTACGACGCGCGTCATCATCAGTATCACCTTCTTCTGCAGCTGGTTTGCGCGGTGGTTGTTCAACAATGATGTCAGGTGACACACCAAGTGCCTGAATGGAACGACCCGAAGGTGTATAATAACGTGCCGTTGTCAGGCGCATTGCGCCATCCGAACGCAATGGCATTACAGTTTGAACTGATCCTTTACCAAAGCTTTTGGTGCCAACGACTATTGCACGCCGGTGATCCTGCAGGGCACCCGCCACAATTTCCGACGCAGAAGCAGACCCACCATTGATCAGCACGACAACAGGTTTACCCTGCGCCAGATCACCATCGGTTGCATTATAGCGTTCCCCATCCTGCGGATCGCGGCCACGTGTAGATACAATTTCACCTGCGTTAAGAAATGCATCTGAAACCCGGATCGCCTGATTAAGCAGCCCGCCGGGGTTATTGCGAAGGTCAAGAATAAAGCCATCAACATTATCCAGACCGCCAAGTTCATCAACGCTTTTGGTCAGGCCATCAGCCAGGTTGGAATATGTCTGATCGTTGAACGTCGAAATACGCATTACCACCGAATTACCTTCTGATCGGGTACGCACTGCGGTCAGTTTTATTGTGTCACGTATGATAGAAACATCAAACGGTTCGTCTGTGCCTTCACGTACAATTGTGATGATAATTTCTGACCCAACCGGGCCTTTCATCTTTTCAACCGATTCTGTCAGGGTCAGCCCCAGCAGGCTTTCACCATCCACCTGGGTAATGAAATCACCAGATTCGACCCCGGCATCAAAGGCAGGGGTGCCATCCATTGGTGCCACAACCTTTACCCAGCCTTCTTCCTGCGTGACCTCTATCCCAAGGCCGCCGAATTCTCCGCGGGTTTGTTCACGCATTTCAGCGGCGTCTTTCGGGGGCAGATAGCTGGAATGGGGATCAAGGGATGTTAGCATTCCGTTGATTGCGGCTTCGATCAGATCGGCTGAATCGACTTCTTCCACATATTGGGCGCGGATGCGTTCGAAGATGTCGCCAAACAAATCAAGCTGTTCGTAGACAGTTGTGTTGCGCACATTTTCCTGCGCAAGCAGCGGTCCGGCGATTTGCGTTGTCAGCACCGCACCAGCAAGTGTTCCACCGATAGCAGCCATTACGAATTTCTTCATCGCGTCCTATTCCTTTGTCTCGGCAAACCACTGTGTCGGGTCTACCGGCTCTCCATCCATTCGTAGCTCTATATAGAGCGTTTCTGTCTGATCGGAACCTGTTGTGTTCGTCACCCCAGGTAAAAACGTGTTTATGTTTAGTTCTTCGCCTCCCATCAAGCCCAGTGCGGTATCTGGGGGCAAAACTTGTCCGACTTCACCATAGACCTGACTAAGACCGGCCAAAACCAAAAGCGTATCTGCACTGGGTTCAAGTATCATCACATTTCCGTAGTCAAGAAGCGGCCCCCGATAGCGCAGCGTCGCTGGCCACGGGGTTGTAACAAGTGACAATGGTCGCGTTGCGATTAACAGGCCAGGGCGGCGTATCCCAGCGGCGTCTGGTTCGTTGAACGCGCGCAGCAACGTGCCAGACACAGGAAGTGCAAGTGTGCCTTTAGATTGCGAAAAGTTCAGTGTTTCCGCACTATTTTCGTTGCCGGTATCGATCTGAGCAAGGCCGGTTGCGAACCCATCCAGTGTTTCGGTGCTGTCAATAAGGCGCTGAACCTGCTGCGGATCGGACAAAAACCGCTGCGGTAAATCGGTTCGTTCCGAAATGGCTTTGCTTAGTTCGGTTCGCGCAATTTGCACTCCTTGCAACCCTTCTTCCAGTGAACCAGCCGCACTTTCCTGCAAGGCGCGTAACAGAGAAACTTCTTCCAGCCGCCTGCGCAGATCTGCGGCCTGTTGCTGCAATGCAGGCGTGATGTCGGACACGATCATGCCGGATCGCGCGGTACCCAGTGGCCCCGACGGATGAAGCAACAATAGTGGCCCAGAGGCTGATTGGATGTTTAATAGCACACCCAAAAGGCGTGAAACACGCGAACTTTCTGATTCGAATTCAAGTCGAATAGCGTTTTCGCGGATAGCAGCACGTCGCAATCCTTCGCGCAACGCGTCCAAACCGTTTTCGTAACCGCGAATTGTCTGGGTCAGGGCGGCGACACGATCACGTGCGCCGCTTGCTTCATTCAGCGCCCGGTGCGCTGCATTCAGCTGACTTGCCGCATCCTGCGCAAGTGTTGCCGGATCGGCTTGGGCGAGCGCACCACCGCAAAACAATTGAAGCATCAAAAGGATTGCAAGAACGGGCTTCATTTCCGGATCAGGCTTTGCCCGGTCATTTCGGGTGGTGCGGGCAGGTTCATAAGATCAAGCAGTGTGGGGGCAATATCTGCCAGCCTTCCGGCGCGAACTGTTGCCCCGCTTTCCGCGCCAATAACGGCGACGGGTACGGGATTGGTTGTATGAGCGGTGTGCGGTTCGCCGGTTTCGGGATCGATCATGGTTTCGCAATTGCCGTGATCCGCAGTGACAATCATCGCTCCACCGGCTTTGACCAGGGCACTGACCACCCGGGAAAGCCCACGATCAACAGCTTCACAAGCCTCGATCGCGGAAGCCAAATCACCGGTGTGACCAACCATATCGGGGTTGGCGTAGTTCACGACTATAAGGTCGTAACCTTTTTCGATGCTTTTAACGAATTCGTCCGTAACCTGCACCGCTGACATTTCCGGTTGCAGATCATAGGTCGCAACCTTTGGGCTTGGTGCCATGTACCGGATTTCGCCGGTTTCGGGTTCTTCCTTGCCGCCATTCAGGAAAAAGGTGACGTGGGGGTACTTTTCTGTCTCGGCGATGCGGATCTGTTTTAGCCCGTGTCTGGCCACCCAGTGACCCAATGTGTTTTTGATAACAGGTTTGGGGTAGCAGGTGGTCATATATGCGTCATGGTCTTTAGAATAATCGGCCATGCCCAGCATAGCCCCCAATTCGGGGCGTGGGCCGGTGTCAAAGGCAGTAAAATCCGGATCCCCAATTGCGGCAAGGATTTCGCGTGCCCGGTCGGCGCGGAAGTTCAGGCAGAACAACCCGTCATCATCGTGGATGCCTTCGTATTCATCCATAACAGTTGCTGGAATGAATTCGTCGGTAATATCATTTGAATACGCACTTTCAATGGCGCCAATCGGGTTGGCTGCAACCTGCCCGTTTCCGTGGACGATTGCATCAAATGCAGTCTTGACCCGTTCCCACCGATGATCCCGATCAAGTGCGTAATAACGACCGCCGAGTGTTCCCACGCGCACAAGGCCCGGAACCAGTGACGTTTCCAAAACCTTCAAATACTCAAGCGCCGTTTTTGGCGCTACATCACGACCATCGGTAATAGCGTGGATGACGACAGGAATTCCGGCACTGGATATTGCGCCTATTGCAGCCTGCATATGTCTGATATGGCCATGTACGCCCCCATCAGACAGCACACCTATCAAGTGGGCCGTTCCACCGGATTTTTTCAACTTGCCTATGAAATCCAGCAGCGCCGGATTGTTGAGAAAAGTCCCATCTTCGATGGCAAGATCAATTTGCCCAAGGTCCATCGCGACGATCCGGCCCGCACCTATATTTGTGTGACCAACCTCGGAATTGCCCATTTGCCCAGAAGGCAGGCCAACATCCGGCCCATGTGTTACAAGTGTCGCATTCGGAGATGTCGCCATGATCGCATCAAATGCTGGGGTGTTGGCCAGCTCGGGTGCGTTGGCGTGCCGATCCTGCCGCACGCCCCAGCCATCAAGAATACACAGAACTACAGGTTTGGGTGTTGGCATTGTTGGGCCTTTTGCGACTGTTGCATTCTTTTAGCGTGACCAGCGTTTGGGCGGAACCGTCGGCAACAAAAAAGATTTGCCTTCGGCGAGGATATTGTAAGGATAAAGAAGTTCAAGGGCGGTGATATGGGCTGCCAGACAAGATGCCGCAGGCGCGGTAGAGCTGTTCAGCCAACATCACACGCGCCAGCATATGTGGCCAGACCATTGGCCCAAAGCTGAGTTTGAAGTTGGATTTTGCGCGCAGATCCTGGGCAATGCCATCAGCGCCGCCAATAAGAAATGCAACATTACGATGGCCCTCATCGCGCCATCCAGCAAGGCGTTGCGCAAACTCTGGCGAGGTCATGGTTTTGCCGCGTTCATCCATTGCGCAGATCAGGGCACCTGCCGGAACAGCGCGTTCCAGTAAATCGGCCTCTGCCCTTATCCCGCCGCCTTTTTTGTCTTCAACTTCAACTTCGCTGGCCGGCCCAAGGCCAAGGGCCCGGCCAGTTTTGTCAAATCGAGAAAGATAATCGTCAATCAGCGTACGTTCAGGCCCCGCCCGAAGGCGGCCGACCGCGCATAATTGCACCCGCATCAGGCGTCTTCCGAAGATTGCCCGGGGTTCATCCACATTTTTTCGAGTTGGTAAAATTCGCGCACTTCGGGGCGGAAAACGTGAACGATCGCATCACCTGCGTCGACCAGTACCCAGTCGCCCTGATCTTTGCCTTCAACTTTGCAGATGATGTTGAATTCTTTCTTCAGCACCCGCACAAGTTTTTCTGAAATCGAGGTTACCAGACGCGAAGACGTACCAGTGCAAACAACCATAAAATCGGCCATTTCCGATTTTCCGCGAAGACTGATCGTTACGACGTCTTCTGCCTTGTCATCATTGAGAGAAGAAATAATGCGTTCAAGCAACTGTTCACTTGAATAAGACTTGGATTGGCCGTTCAATGCCGTTTGCGTTGCTGTCGTGCCACCGACGGCTCTTGTAGTTTGGGACAGAACATTGTCCTCCTTAGTGACGCGCCGATATCGCCCCGGCGCTGGACATGATGTACAAATAACATCGGTCGAAACAAATCTCAATGTTTCGGGGGTTTTGCAAGCTCACAATAGCGGGAAAACTGCCACATCTCGCAGGAAATCCGGTGAAATACGGATATTCATACCGGAATTTGGGGTTCTTCATCCAGATCTTCGCCATTCAACATTCGCACTTCGCGCTGTGGGAAGGGGAACGAGATCTGGTGTTCCTGAAAAATGTCCCATAATGCCAGATAAACATTTCCACGGATATTGGTCAGGCCACCTGTTGGATCCTTGATCCAGAAACGCAAAATATAATCCACAGAACTGTCACCAAATCCGACGATATGACAAACGGGTGCGCGATGCCCAAGAACCCGTTCAACACCCGATGCAGCCTGGATCGCCAGTTTGCGCACTATGTGCGGGTCATCATTGTAGGCGGTGCCAAAAAAAATATCGAGCCTGACAAAATCATTGGAATGTGACCAGTTCACCACCTGCCCGGTGATCAGATCTTCATTCGGGATCAGATATTCGCGACCATCCCGGGTGACTACGGACACGTACCGGGCACCCAGTGAATTGATCCAGCCAAATGTGTCTCCAAGGGATATGACGTCGCCGGGTTTGATCGACTTGTCCAGCAGAATAATAACCCCGGAAACAAGGTTTGAGACCACCTTTTGCAAGCCAAAACCAAGGCCCACACCAATCGCACCGGATAATACCGCAAGCCCGGTCAGATCAAAACCAACCGCCTTCAAGCCGATAAAGCCTGCTGCGCCGTAAAGCGAGATCGGAAG
>Ga0209344_10003043_pt1 | contig 17248 bp, 18 predicted proteins | sample Cruoilmetagenom6_FD_187293 | JGI IMG/M metagenome (GOLD analysis project Ga0209344, IMG submission 187293) | Oil polluted marine microbial communities from Coal Oil Point, Santa Barbara, California, USA - Santa Barbara Oil Seep Sample 6 (SPAdes)... | ecosystem: Environmental > Aquatic > Marine... | reverse complement strand
GCGATGTCAAAACGGCCGAAGTGAAACAGCTTAAGGACTTTTGGGTCACGCAGCATTTTGCACAGATTGGGGGCTTCGTTCTGGCCGATTTCGATTTGCACCAGATGTGCATTTCCATCGCCGCCCGACATCTGAACGACGCACAGGCGGTCACGGTGTGGATTGAGGCCCATTGTTTCGCAGTCAATTGCTACGATTGGACCCAAGTCCAGCCCGTCGGGAAGATCGTTTTTGTATAAGTAGTTCGCCACTTTGGCCTCTCACTATCGGGATCGGTGCTGCAAAGAGGCACCTAACACCCATAAATTGCGCGGATCATGATCTTTCAATACATCTTTCCGTCGAAAATTGGACCCCAAAAAGAAGTCTTTGGGATTCTGGCAGATTTATGCGAATCGGACGGTCTTTGGCCAATGGGTGGTCCGGCAGGAGCGACCAGATACTAAGTTATGCTAAGACACGAAAAAATGGTGAGCCGTGATGGGTTCGAACCATCGACCTACTGATTAAAAGCGAACTTCCGCACAGTGGTGGTTCACCGCATTTCATCATAAAAATAAGGTAAAGCACTGTTCTGCAACAGAAAACAAGTGGTCAACCTATGGTTGTAGATCGTATCATATGGCATACCAATGTTGCAGAGGATGTTGCAGAACCATGCCAAACACAGATCTCACTACCCGCCCGAAAGTTGCGAAGATCAAGCTGTCGCCGGGGAAGACCACTTTCTATTCCGATCCGTCAATCAAGCGCGATCCTGACGCGCGAGGAATTCGACTAGCAGTCGGCTCGACCAAGAAGACGTGGATGCTTACAAAGCGAATTGACGGCAAGGTGCGGAACATCACGCTTGGCTCGTGGCCGGAAATGCCAACTGTTTTCGCCGCGCGAGACAAGGCGAAAGAAGCCAAGCAAGCAGTCGCGGCACGTACAGACGCGCAATCGACAGGTATCCACACCCTGAATGATGCACTCTCGTCTCACATCGCGCGCTCGTCGGCGTCTGAACGGACGAAGCAGGGCTACCGTGATCAGGTCCACAACAACATGGCCGATTTGTTCGAACGGAAGATCGAAGACATCACAATCGACGATCTTGAGCGTGTGTTGCGCGGGCATGGAATTGCGACGCAGAAGCAGCTCGCTCAGATTATTCGGACGTCGTTTAAACGTGCGGCAGTCGTGCGCCGTTGTTTCAACGTTGCGGACGATTTGAAAGTGGACACGAAAGGCCACCAACCCGACAACTCGGTGAGGTTCGAGACAGACGAGCGTTGGCCCGCACTCGATCTGATAGATGCGAAGCGCGAGAATAACCTGATCCTTGCCGCCGCATTCGAACTGATGCTTTTCACAGGTCTGCGCGCGGGCAACGCGATTACCTTGCGCTGGGAGAATGTTGACTTTGAGGCAGGCAAGCTGCGCATCGCTAAGTTGAAGAACGGACGTGCGGGGGTGTTCCCACTCGCTGACCGCGTTGTTGCCTTGCTCGCGTCGCTGCCACAGCACAGCGATTGGGTATTTCCTCAGCACGACATTTCGAAGCACGTCTTTCACCCAAATCGTCTTGAGGACGGTGACTTGGTGCTTCGTCCACACGACTGCCGCCGCCTGTTCACGACTGCCGCACGGCGAGCCGAATTGCCCGCCTACATCATCGACCAGTTGCGCGGTGATGTCGAAAAGGGCGTGCAGGGCATTTACGATCAAGGCTCAACATCGCATCGGCACGCGAATGCCATCGCGAAACAAATTGAGGTGGAATGCCGTGAACTACCTACATCTAACGTTGTCCATATTGCGGCGAAACGATAACGTCTTTGCGCGGCGGTGCATTCGGTATCGCCGTGACCATATCGCGTGTTAAAGGAGCCAGCCCGGCGCGCGTGAAGGCACCGCTGGCATCATCAACTGAGCCTGAGTCCACGACTAATGTGAGATGGGAGCCTGTTGATGGACGAACTCACCGAAGAAATCCGTGCGCTGCGTCAGGACGTGCGCGCATTGCAGGTCAAGCAGTCATTGCCTGACCTCATGACACCCGCGCATTGCGCGGAATTCCTAAACCGATCCGAAGAAGTGCTTTATCTGTGGCGCAAGCAGCGCAACGAAGGTGAAGAAGCGGGACCGCCGTTCCTGCACATATCGAGCCGGACAATCCTTTATGATCGTGAAGATGTGCTCAACTGGGCGCGCTCGCATCGAGTGAACTGAAAAGGGGCAAGACGCCACCGCCTCACCCCAATCGTTTCCATCACCACAGCAAGTGTGCCACCACAAGCCGTCTACAACTTGCTTATACAACGTGCTGCAATAGGAAACGACCGCGAAATGAGGTAGTTGCGTCTGCATAGAGGTAAAAGCAGATGCGGATACACACAGCAACCAGCACAGGGCCTGAACTGCGAAAGGTCTATGAAGCTGGATCAGATGGTTCCATTCGACTTGAAGCTGAAGAGGGCTTCCAGCGGTGGAACGAGTTCGACACGTCACACCGTGACTTCGATACCCTCGAGCAGTTGCGTGATGTTTTGGAGGAAATGTCGCACGATCCAAAAACGACCATCGTCCTCGGAGCACCCCTTGAGGCCAGACAAGGCCACTCAGCGGATGAATACAACGACTATACCTATTCGCTGTTCTTTGCCGACGTCGACTCCTTTGATTTCGATGGGACAGCGGAAGAAGCGATAACTGAGTTATTTCCGTTTCTGGACGGCAAAGAGCATGTCTATTATTTCTCGCCATCGTCGGGCATCAAAGCGGGTTGGCGCTTACGTGTCATTTGGCGAATCCGATTGACCATCGAAGAACAATCCGAATATGCGGCCTTTCTGAATGAACAAATCTCGCTGCGCAAAGGTCTGTTCCGCAAATGGATTGACGTCAGCATTTACAAGCGCGGTGGCTTCATATTCACAGCGCGACCTGATCTGCGCGGCATTGATGATCCACATCCGGTTCGTACTTTCTATGTTGCCGGAGACAGCACACCAGAAAAATTTGAGCTTCCAGATGAGATGGTTGTCGTTGATGGCGGCGCTCGTCGTCGCGGTAAGCCAACGCTGCATTGGGATGGGGAAGGTGGTCGTCACAACGCTGTCTTCGACTTCATGCGCCAATATCGTGATGCGCACGGCCGGGACGCTTCTCCTGACGCCGAAAGCAAAGAATGGATCAAAGTTTGGGTTGCGCTGTCTTCTGAATACGACCGCCTGACTGTGCCGCACAATGACCGACGGTTGTTCGGTGAAGACTATGTCCGCAGGCGCTACAAGCGGATTAAAGGCTCACGCCGCACGACACGGGCGCTTAAACAGCAATATGATCCAATGCCCCTCGACCGCGCGCAAGACACGCTGGCTGACGCGATGCGCCGCGCTATCGGTGAACGGGATGTTCCGCGACTGACGGCCATTCGCATCACGGCAGGCGGCGGTAAGTCGACTGCCGCACTGCGCCAGCTTGGCATTGAAAAACGCTACATGGAGGAGAAAGTCGGGTTTCCTTTCACTGCCGATTATTATGTTCCGACACATAAACTTGGCGACGAGCTTGCGCTAAAAGCCCGTGAGCAAGACCTTGAGGCGGTAGTCGAGAAAGGTCGCAGCCAGGAAGTGAATGGCAAGCCTGTCTGCTTTAAGCACGAGGCTGCAAAAGAACTGAATGGCATCGTTTTGGATGTGTCCGCCGCACTCTGCGGGGGTGACGATGAACGCTGTATCGCCTACGACAACTGCATGTGGCGTTCGATCAAAGAGACATCGAAGACCTGTGATCTGCGCATCCGACCACATGAGTTCCTGACGTTGCAGGCGGCTGGTGAGAACAACGAAAACCGGCGGCGTGTCGATGTGATTGTGATCGACGAAGACCCAATCTCGTCGCTGATCAAAAACGGTTCGGTCGAGATCAAAGAGCTCTGCGATGTGACGCGCCACAGCATGAGCGATTGGCTCTTGCGGTTTTATCAGGTGATTGACGACGGCCTGACACTGGAACGGCTCGAAGCGGCCGGATTTGATGAAGACGTCTGCGATGAGTTGATCAAAGCAGAATCCGAGCTTGCGCCGCAGGTCGATGTGATGCCTGACATGGATGAAGTTGAGAGCCTTAGAACGGCACAGGCTTATGACCGCCATTGGTGGAAGTATGAAAGCGTTTGGCGTCGCCTGCGGGATTGCATCCGTTCGAGGTCGATGAACCGCATCCGCGTCTCAAGAGACAAGAAAAAGCTGCTTACAAACTGGGCGAGCGTCGTCAACGCAATTCCCATCGACGACGACGGTCGTGTGAAAGTGCAGACGGTCTTGATGTCTGCAACGATGGATCGGTCGATGGTCGAACAGTTTTTCCATGTGGACGACTGGATAGAGATCGACGTGCAGAAGCATCCAAAGTCGGTCGTGCGGCAAGCAAATGCTTCCGGTTCGAAAGCCGCGTTGCTTTACGGGACAGGTGATCGGGAGGAAGAGTATGGCGAGACGCGTGCAGACAAGAAGGCTGCTGCCGAAAAGTTTCGAGCGGATGTTGCGCGCATTGTCGGCAAGAATAACCTGTTCACCTTTAAAGGTGTTGCGGAGCTTGGCGATGACGTGACCGGCTGGTTCAACGGTGTTGAAGGCATTGATGAATGGCGGGGGCAGGATGCGTTCATCTTGGGAAGGCCGCTGCCACCACCATATGCCGTCGAAGACATCGCGCGTGCGATCTGGCAAGACGGTGACGACGTTCCATCCGTTAGGCCGTGGTATCCAAAAAAGAAGATCGCTTACGTCGGTGAGTGTGGCATGGCATGGACAGAGCGCCATCCTGACCTGCGCGTTGAGACTGTCCGATGGTCGATCTGTGAAGGCGCGATATTGCAGGCAGTTGCGCGCACGCGGTACGTGCGGGAGCCAGCCAAGATCACAATCCTGAATGGCACACCGTTGCCGCTCGAGGTGGATGAGGTGATCCAGTTCGAGGACCTCCTGCCCGAAGAGTTGGCGTATAAGATTGCGCCAATTCGGACATCGACTTGGTCGCTGGCACCGCGACTGTTCAAGAAATTCGCAGAAGCAAAGGCGCGTTCAACGTTTCAGTATCACGTTGAACAAGAGCTTTACTCGTGGGTGGTTGAGAACCGCGCTGAGTTCAAAGAGGTCAGGTTCACGGGTCAAAAGCAATGGTCGCGCGTTTATGTATCTGGCTGGGAAGGTTGGGAAGCGCTCGCGCGATTGGGTGAGTTCGAAACACGCGAACCGAAGCTAACGAAGAAGGACAACGAGGAACGGTTTGCGGCGCTTATGGAGCAGAACAGACTGCTTGTTGAACCTGATGCCGTGGACGCGCTGCGCGAGGCATTTGAACGTGAACCATGGTTCGACGAGGATGGTGTGCAGGTCGCAGGTGACGTGTTGTTGGATGATGGCGATGTGGTTGATATTGGGCAGTTGGCGCAACGCGCTCGGCATGTATGGCCATGGAAGATTTAAGATGACGAATGTCTTAATAGTATAGCTCTATATTAACGGTTTCGTCATCTTAAACGCGCTGCAAACACTGTGTATCGCGCAATCTGCCGACTGGCTCTCGGCCATCCTTCCCCACGGTATGTCAGCAATGCTGATATACTTTGAACTGCGACCAACTGATACGCAATCAATCAACCGCGCCAAACATGCTTGTACATCAAGCGGTTAGATAGCCTCTGCAACAACTCTGCAACACGCTAGTTGCGACCGAGTCGCAGATACAGACCAGTACCCATTGACCCCCTCCGCTGAGATACGGAACACCGGGTCCGGGGTCGGAAATATCTAGGAAGAAAATCAAACGCCCCTTCGATGGTAGCAATGTCTGCTATGCGGACAATGCTGCCGTTCAAGAGTGTGCTCTCACACGGGGTTTTCCATCTAGAAAAGGAGTAGGTCGCCAATGGCGTTTGGAGACCATATGAGGCTGGCAATAATGCCTATTAACGCTCCTGACGCAAAAGCATAGTAGTCCTTCCGTGGCACATGTTTCTCATTTGCCTCTTCGGCCAAAATTTCATTCTTATCTAATTTGCCAATCTGGGCAATTAGGCGAACTACATATTTCATCCCAAATTTCATAAGCTTTTGGTCCAAAAAAATTATTACTAGCGCCAGAACAGCAAACCCCAAGCCCACGATCCAGCCTGGAAATCCGAACAAACTCGCAATGCCGGTCGCCAATACTCCGACGAACAGCCCCGCAAAAAACATCGCCAAAGCAACCAAGTTATCAAAAATATACAACGGCATTCTCTTTCACAAATGTGGATACGCTTGTGGACCTAGATTTGAGTGTATGAAACATTGTGGCTGATTTAGGGTATTTGGCAGAAATTTAGTCGATTTGGGCTCAAGGCAGTTATCCGACGTTCTCAGTCAGGTTTTCCAGACACAAAAAACCTTTCAATGTCTGCTATGCGGACAAAGCTGCTATTCAGCAGCCATGACAGCCATGTCAATTAGTAGTCAATATGGTGCCGCAATCGCTTCAAATTCATGGGGTGTAAAATCATGCAACATCTTGGGTGGCTCAAGGGAAGTCTCGTCCCCAATCCCCGCACGATATAACTTCCCTAATTCCGCCCATATGAGCTTTCCCTGATCCCATTCAGCCCACTCCCAGTCGGGACAACGAATGATGTTGTCAGACTTGGTGTTCTCAATTTCATGCTCGTCCCAATAGCACCCTTTACCGACAGGCGAACCAATCTGTTCGTGTGCGATTTTACGCAAAATCCAGTTGCCTGTAAGATGTTTCTCAAAAACGGTTTCGGAATCCCATTGGCCTCGTTCTGAGCGTTTTGTCAATGTCCAACCGTCGCGGATCAATCTAGGATAATACACGCCAGTACACTCAGCCCCAAAGTGGGTTTCAGGGCGTGTATTTGGATCACATTTTAGACCACTTTTCATATCCAACATTTTGTTTTGGCTGTAATATCTATCATTCAACCAATAACTTGCGTCGGAACTAAATAATCCGCCTCCTTCCCAGCAATCTCCTTTCTCTATGAAATCTAGTGCTTTGAGGTAAGGAGCTCTTGAAACGGCCGTCCAAGAAAACTTTGCGCTAGAGCCTTTCATAGCGAAATAAATCAAATGACGACCATTTGGTGATAAATCACTTCGACGTTCGTAGATGCGACCTTTCAACCATTGACCCATCGAGAACGTGTCATTGCTCCGGTCCCACAACATTGATGCGACCGTCTTTGAAGGACCCCGACGTATTATAACCGCGGTGTGGCTCTCACGCGCCAGCAAGACGTGGATTCGGGCAGGGAAAATTTTTGTCTTCATATCCAATCTCATCTCCTAACGCAGATTCCTTGATCGTTACAAATGGCCTAAAAAGTGGGCGAGTTAATGACACTAATGCAAAAAATTCACGATCACCCAAGGCGAAATATCATAGTTAAATGGGCTCATAGCCGCCGTTCGCGTCATTGCAATAAGCTGACAGCCACCGCCTCTCACTGTCAGCCCACATCACAGCACCTCATTCTCCGGTGTCACCAGCACCGCGCTGGGCGATATATTTTGAACATGCGCAGAGGCTCATTCCGGGAGGTCGCGCGCACCCGTTTCCTTTCGGCGACCTCCCGACCAAATAGAAAGAAACAACGATGCAAATCTCACTTACAACCGACGGTGTCTCCTGCGTGCTCAAGTCAGTCGACAACGCGTCGTCGAACGCGTTCACTGTTCCGGCGACCGCCGAGGCAATCAAGAGCGCTATCGTCGCGCTGCTCTCAGACCCCGAAGCTCGCGAAATGCCCAACGATCAATTCCGCCTAGAACGGATGCGCGACGGTATCCGCGTCCACGCGGGCATGGGGGCCTTCATGGTTCCTTACGCACACGTCTTCCCGCTGGTCGCGTAAGATGTCCCAACGCGCGCGTTGGGATCGCCTGCATTCCCAGTATCGTCTGATCCGTGACTGTCTGAACGGCGAAGATTCCGTGAAGGATCAAGGGCAGCTTTACATCCCGCGTCCTGATGGCATGTCGAGCCAAAACTACGACGCCTATCTGCAACGCGGTCACTTCTCGGGCGCGCCGGAAATGACACTGCGGGCGCTTGTCGGCCTTGCGCTTCGCAAGGCCCCAGTTATCAAACTACCCGCCCGCCTCGAACCAATGCGCCTGAACGCAACCCATGACAACGCGCCAATGGACATCCTGATCGAGGACTCGGTTCGCGAAGTGACGTCGATGGGCAAGTTCGGCCTGCTGCTCGATTTTCCGGCAGGTGGCAATACGGTCAACACTGTCCCGCATATTTCGACCTTCGATGCGGAAACTATCGAGGAATATGACACGGCCTATGTCGATGGGAAGAAGGTGCTGACGCGCGTTCATTTGTCGTCGGATGAGGACTGGGACGGCGCGGATGTTCACTACGAACTCATCCTCGAAGATACGATCTACAAGTTTCGCCGCTTCATCTTCGATCAGGATAAGACGCGGGTCGATGTGGGCGAGGAAGTCATTCCGGTCGTCAACGGCCAAGCGCTCGACTTCATCCCGTTCGTGATGGTGTCGCACCAAGGCATCCGGGCCGAAGATGCAACGCCGCCGTTTCTGTCGCTGTGCAAGACCGCCGTCACCTATCTCACGACGTCCTGCGACCGCCGCCATTCACTGCACCTGACAGCCAGCCCGACGCCGTGGGTCGCGGGCAGCATCACAGCCGACAAGGTGCCAACGCAGATCGGCTCCGGCACATTGTGGAACCTGCCTGAGAACACCACGGTCGGTATGCTCGAACCGCAGGGCCTTGGCCTGTCGTCGATGAAAGAAGAACTGCACGACCTGCTTGAGGAGATGATGTCCCAAGGTGCGCGGATGCTCTCGACGACGGTGAACCGGAACGAAACGATTGCCACCGCAACGCAGCGCACGCGGTCTGAACTATCGCTTCTGCACGGTGTGGTCGTTTCGACCGAAGCCGCGATCAATTGGCTCTTGCGCATTGCTGCTGATTGGGTCGGTGCGCCGCGTGATGAAGTGTCCGTGGCCATGTCGCGCGACTTCATCGAAGTGACGCTTGATCCGAAACAGGTCGAAGCGCAGTTGAAGCTTTGGACGTCCGGCATGATCTCACGGCAAACATTCTACGAGAACTTGCAGGCGGGCGAGATCGCGCGGGCGGATCGAACGTGGGAAGATGAAAAGGACATGATTGACGAGGAGGGTGGCGACTTGTCTGCTCCTGTTGTCGCACTCGGTCAGGCCTAATGGCTCCTGAGTGCGCGCTGGCGGCTGCCGTGATCGACCAAGCCTACCGCGACCTGACCTCTTCGCATGTTGCGACCACATCGACGGCACGCGCCGAGGTTGAGCGGAACAAGGCGGACGCCATTGCCTTCTTCACAGGTGGCCAGAAGCAAGCGGTCATGCGCAACTTCTGGTTCGCGTTTCTCGGCCTCGACGAAGAACACGTCTACCGCGCGCTCAAGCCGCACCTCGGAGATGCCAAGCTATCGCCTCTCGACGCACCGGTCGCCTTGGACGATAAGCCAGTTATTCGTCAGAAGCCCTTCCGCAAAGCATACATTTCCAATCCGCCACGGACGGAGAAGTGGAAGGACGCGAAACTATTCCCGATGTTTAAACATCCCATCAAAATCCAGACGGTGTTTCTCTCGCTCAGCGGCGAGGTCGGCGATTCTACGATCCGAAACTGGGTCAATCGTAAGATCGAAGAAGGCAGGATGCGCGAAGCACCTGAGGAAGGTCGCGGCTTTTATTTCGTTGTGGAACACCTCGAAAAGGCAGCGTAGCACCTTCTTCTCCGCTTTATTGAGCATTGTCAGATACTTATTATGAATTCACGGGCCTAGGGTCTGTCTCACATTCGATTTGAGGCGGGCTGTCCCTCGGCCCGCCTCGTTTCATGAATGTGGAGACATATACTATGCCAGAAGACCAGAACGACGCCCAAGCTCAAGCCCTCGTCGAGGCGCTTGCACCCAAAATCGCGGAAGCGATCCTTCCCCAAATTGCAGACTCCGTGGAAGGCCAGATCAAGGGCCTGAAAGACAAGAGCACCGAACTGCTCGACAAGCTCGCCAAGACGAAATCACCTGCCGTCGACGACGCCGCTTTGACGGCCAAAGTCAAAGAACTGCTGGAAGCCGCGCCCGCCGACACAAAGACAGCCGCCGCCGCTGCGCTGTTTGCGACGCCGGGTGCCATTCAGTTGACGCGTCAGCAGGCGCGCGATCCGAAGCTGTACCGCGCCGCGAAAGCGCAGGCCGAGAAAGACGGCAAGACCGTCGAGATCGTGAGCGAATGACATGGACAACGCTCACATCCGGAGCTGCGCTCAGACGGTAGCAAGTGACTTCTTGCCGACCGTCATGCGCAAGCCGTCAGAAATCCGTGTCTCGATGCTGCGGTGTGCGATCTTGAACGCCATCTCCTTCGGGATCACGGACGAGGATTTTGGTGACGCCATTTGCAACGCTCCGGGCTATCGCGCAGATGCGCTCGCTGTCCGCGACGCAGTCGGTCCCGCCATCGGCGACTTGATCGTGCGCGCCGTCCTCCTTGCCAAAGAGACCTACCGATGAACCACGACCGCATCCGGCAGGCCTTGCCAGTTGAGTCAGGCAAAGGTCGCAAGTCACTCCTACGCGCCCGCCCGGACGTTTCTGAGATCGTTGCTGACTGCGTTCTGCGCCGTCGCCAGTTCGTGGACATCGCGAAGCGGTTGGGCGTCAATCTTGTGACGCTCGAACGGTTCCGAAAGAAGTTCATCACGCCCGAGGTGGAACGGATCGTTCTCGTCGAAGCGAACCAGATGGACGCGAACCAACTCGACGCCGAAGTGAACGAGGCGCAAGGCGATCTCGAAAATGGCATTCTCGGCATCGTTCAGGAGCAGAAGCGCCTATACGCAAAACTGAACCGCATGGCCGATGACTCGGACGAGGAATTCCGCGACGCGTTGTCGCCGATGATGCAGTTGCTGCGTGACCAAACGAAGTCTTACGAGGCCGCGTTGAAAGTCTTCACCAACCTGCGCGACAAGCAGACGATCATTTTGCCGCTATCTGAGCATCCAGAGATCGCAAAACTGATGGACGCGCTTTGGGTCGTGTTCAAGCTGCATCCGGCGGCGTTCGAGGAATTCCAACAGGTCGCCGCACAGAAGAAGGTTCCGCTCGATGTCTCTGCATGATCAGCAACTAGGTCTTCTCCTTCGCACACTCACGGAACGCGTTGATCCGACGATCCTCCTTGAACGTGTCGTCGGTGGGCCAGCCGATCCGTGGCAGCGCGACCTGCTGACCACGACCGCCGAGACGATCATGGTGCTTGCGTCGCGCCGCATCGGCAAGTCATCAACCGTCGGCGTGATGGCCGCACAGGAACTGGCTAAGGGTGAGCATCAAGTCATCATCCTGTCGCCAACGCTGGCCCAGTCCCAACTCCTGTTCGCCAAGATCAGCCGCGTTTGGGAACAAATCGGCCTGCCCATTGGCATCAAGCGCCGCACGCTGACCGAACTGCACTTGCAGAACCATTCGTCGGTCATCTGCGTGCCGGCAGGCCAGGACGGCGAAAGCGCACGCGGCTACGGCGTCAAGAACGGCATCCTCGCCTATGACGAGGCGGCATTCATCCCGGACAAAGTGTTCGCGGCGACACTGCCGATTGCCGAAGACAACGCGAAGACAATTTTGATCACGACTCCCGGTGGCAAATCGGGCAAGGCCTATGACATGTGGTCGAACGAGGCGGATTATCCGGATGTCAAACGCATCCGCGCCTGCTCAATGGACTTGCCGCGCATGGCGAAGACCGTAGCACGCGCCCGCAAGAACCTGTCCAAGCATGACTTTGATACGGAGCATGGCCTGCGCTGGATGGGCAAGGGGCGACCATTTTTCGACAGCGACGCCATCGCAGCCGCTTTCACCGACACACCACCTTTGAGAATCGGAGACATCTATGCTGGACTTGGTTGAGAAAGGTGAGGACTTAATCCTCCCGAACAATGATCCCGCCGTGGTCATCAAACCCGGCTACCGCCGCTTCCTCGTTGGCTTGGACATCGCGCAGGCACAAGACAAGAACGCATACTCGATCATGCTCGACGAGCGCCTGCCGTTCTATGACGACAACGGGCGACAGGAATTGTCAAAGCGTCGCCGCGAGATCGTTCATGCGGAACACATCCCGGCCATGTCCTACGTCGATCTGGCGCAGGTCGTGCGGAACCTGATGCGCGACAAGGCCATTGCCGGGAGGTCTTACCTTGTTGTCGATGCGTCAGGCGTCGGTCGCGCCTTCTGTGACCTGCTCAACACGCGCAACGTCCAGCACACTCGGGTCCAGATGGTTGCAGGCGAAGGCGAAAACGAAACGAAGGAACGCGGCACAACGTTCAACAACGTCGGCAAGACGCGCCTCCTGTCTGTGATGAACTCAGCCATCCACACGGGCGACCTGCAGATCGGCGCGTTCCAAGCGCGGGAATTGCTACAGCAGGAACTTGAGTCATTCGAAGCCGACGTCGGCGCGTCCGGTCGCGTAAAGATCGAAGGCGGAACAGACTTCGGGCACGCGGATATTGCGATCTCAGCCAGCCTCGCGTTTTGGCTGTCCGATCATCGAACGGTTGGTGCATTTGTCAGCGAGACGCAGTTGCGTGGGTATTGGTGACGTCTCTCGCGGCGCTCGTTGCCTGCGCCCCTGCATCGACCCACCGAGACCGACGAGACGCATCGAAAGACCCCCGATTTTTGAGGCGTGAGCGGGCTTCTTGGTGTATTCCGGGTGAGTGTGCCCGAACGAACTAAATTGACCTCAACGCTTCGTTGCTTCGTCTAAGCGACAAATACGCCAATGTCTGCTTTGAGCCCTCTTTACCGAATGCTGCGATTTGCACGAAGGGCAGCTCTTGCGAGTTGTCCAACTTCTTGAAGATACAGTTGCTAGCTGTATCCTTCACTGCCCGATTACTGAGAGACCAGCAAAGGCCACCACACCAATGACCATCGTGGCAATAACGTGATTGGTCAGAACTGCCGCTCCGAGTGCCGCACCGGCAGCAACCCATGTCTGCAAGGGCTGACCCGCAAGCGATGCAGCAACCAGACTAACAACGATCAAGCCCGGTAAATCGTCTAACACCCACGCATTGCGAGAGGCACGGATGCGTCCGCCTGCAATCAAACCTAAAACACGAATAGAGAACGCCGCGAGGGCTAAGATGCCGATCATAGCCCAGTGCGCGCCGCTCATGCGACCACTCCGCTAGCGCGTCGCAAGATCAAGGACATCACGAGACCGGAGACCGTCCCAGCGACGATTGCATAGGCTTTCGGCAAACCCAGTGAAATAACAACGATGGTTACGGCGGCGGCTACCATCCATGGCAGAATCTGTGGCCTTCCGCGCCAAAGCCCTCGCGCCATCGCAATGAATGCCGCTGTGAATGCGAATCCCAGTCCAAAGCGTTCAAGGTCGGGCAGCACCGCCCCAACCACCGCTCCGGCTGTGGTTGAAACTGTCCAAACAGTGATCATGACAATGCCTGACCCTATGAGGAAGGCCGCCCCAACATCCGGTGATTTCGCGCGTTCCGCCATCGTCAACGCCCAGTTTTCGTCACCTGTGATGTGGATCGCCAAAAGCTTGGTATCTAGCGACAGACCCGCCAATATGTCTGACAGCGACGCCACGATCCCTATATAGCGCAGGTTCAGCGCGGCCCCAGCCAACGCAGCACCCAATACTGTTTGCGTGGAGGCAAACTGTTCCACCGCAACGATCTGGGACGACCCTGCATGGACTGCGGCGCTCATCAGCCCGACGCCCCACCATGGGAATCCAACTTGGGCGGCAAGAAGACCGAACGCAAAGCCATAGATAGCAGCGCCAAGGGCGAGGGGGAGGATAGCGATAACACCGTGTTTCATCAGGGCAGGAATAGACAGATTATCCGATGCGATATATACTTAAGTACGACTAAATGTGATGCGATAGCATCAAAAAATTACTGATATTGGGAAGTTTGAGATCATGGATACAACAGATAGGAAGTTACTCGATCTTCTTCAGAAGAATACCAAGACTTCTGTCCAAACACTTGCAAATGCCACTGGCATATCAACAGCTTCTGTCCAGAGACGGATGCGGACGCTGCGGGAAGCGGGTGTGATCAAACGCGAGGTCGCAATTCTTGATCCGAAGTCTCTGGGCTTAGGCATTACTGCCATCGTATCGGTGGAACTGGAACGTGATCGGCTTGACCAGATTGATGCGTTCAAGCGTAAAGCGCGTGAAGACCGGCAAGTAACGCATTTTTATTGTATTGCGGGCGAGGCCGATTTCATCCTCGTCGTGATGGCAAAAGATATCGCAGGTTACGAAGCCTTTACACATCGGTTTTTCTTTGCCGATAAGAACGTTAGAAAATTTCGGACTTCCATCGTGGTTTCAACGGAGAAAGCAACTTCGGAGTTGCCAATCTCATAGCAGACCTTGGGCGCGATCTCCTACTATATGGTCGTAAGCGTTCAAACGGGCAAGGTGTCGAGGACTTGCCGCATGAATGGTCGGTAGTGATCAATCTCGGTGCGAATATAGTTCTTCGAAGTGACGCCCGGTAAATAAAACTACGCTTCGGCTATCCGTCTTGCGGGTTGATGGGCCTGATAGCGTGATCAAAAGCGACGAGGTTCTCTTCCTCAGCTGTTAGCGAATCCAGCGATGCTTGTCTTTCCGCCTTCTGACCCTTTCGATACCACTCAATGACTTTTTTAGGTGGCACGTTTCGGTCGTTCCCCATGTATTCCTCAATATACCTAACGGCACCCGCTTTGCGTCCATCCACGCGACCGGCGTCAATCCACGCGCGAATGATCGAATAGACAGATTCTGGATGATGCTGTGGCCATTGTTCGCCAACTAAACGGAGAGCGGCATGTGCGGACGCAGGCGACAGACTGCCATGCGGACCTAGGTCGCCAAGTATTTTTGCCGCGACACCTTGCAGGTACTCCGCGACCCACGATGGCAGTGGCTGAGTGGCTGAGTGGCTTTGTGCTTCGCAAGGTACTGCCACGCGCGGAATGCAAGGTCTCGTTGGTAGCGCTTACGGTCATTTGGACGCAGCGTTGGCGCACCCGATGCGTCCTTATCACTCATGGGTCGTTCGGGTTGCGCGGCGGCAATCTCGTCCAAGTCTTGGGGCTTCAACTCGTTAGGTTCGCGCCCCTGTCGGCCTATTTCTTGGCTGTGATCGTGTCGGTATTTGTTCATCAGATCATCTTCAATCACGAAGGTGGCGAATTTATGAAAGACCCAAAAAAAATGACTAATCAAAACAAATGCCAAGAAATAATTGATAGCAACGCAAAATATACAACGGAGCTCGCACTCGCAATCATGGCTACACCTTCTGCTGAGATCCGTTTTGAAGGAAGATGCATTTTCGCTGGCGGTCATCTCTTCGATGTCGAAGACGACTACGACAGAGAAGTTCTATCGAAGCTCATGGCGTCGCCTGAGTTTGGCTTTGCTGTGTCGAATATTGAGCTCGTCGCGAAAGAACTGCGCGCGATGCAAGCTGAATGGGAATCCGTCGCAGTAGACTTAAAGGTCGTCGCCTAATTGTTGCAGAGATGTTGCAGAACACAAAAAACGACGAAGGCCGCTCAATCGAGCGGCCTTCCAACGTCTTGATCTCTTTCGAGATTAGTGGTGAGCCGTGATGGGTTCGAACCATCGACCTACTGATTAAAAGTCAGTTGCTCTACCAACTGAGCTAACGGCCCACTCGAAGCGCTTGCCTAACGCCCACCCTAACATGGGTCAAGCGAAAAACTCTGCCTGCTTTCAAATCATTGCGCTCCAAGTTATATCGCGGGCTATGCAAGGCAAAATGATCTTTGATTCCCTGCCGTTTATGAAGATGCACGGTTTGGGAAATGACTTCGTGGTAATCGATTCCCGCGGCCGCCCGGCTGTGACGACACCTGCGTTGGCGCGTGCACTTGGGGATCGGAACCGTGGCGTTGGCTTTGACCAGTTGGCAGAGATTCGCGACGGCGAAGGCAGCGACATAGTGCTGGATTTCTGGAATACCGACGGCACGATGGCCGGCGCTTGCGGCAATGCCACGCGCTGTGTTGCGCAATATGTTCTGGCCCAGAGCGGGGCGGATGCTTTGACAATACGCACGGCCCGCGGGCTGCTAAGTGCGGTGACGGCGGCTGATAATATGGTCAGCGTCAATATGGGAAAGCCGCAGCTGGACTGGTCAAGTATTCCACTTGCAAGTGATGTCGACACCCAACACCTTCCGATTGATGGTGCGCCGGTTGCTGTGGGCATGGGGAACCCCCATTGTGTGTTCTTCGTTGATGACATCGGACGCGTTGATGTGGCCGCCCGTGGCCGTGCGATTGAGCATCACCCGCTATTCCCGCAATCCACCAATGTGGAGTTTGCACAGGTTCGCGGGCCGGATGACATCAGGATGCGGGTCTGGGAACGCGGAACCGGCATTACGCTGGCCTGCGGGTCTGGTGCTTGCGCTGTGGCAGTGGCTGCAAACCTGAGGGGACTGACTGGTAAATCTGTGCGCATCGAGGTTGACGGCGGCTGGCTGATGCTCGATTGGCGCGACGATGGCGTTTGGATGACCGGACCGACCAGCCATGTTTTTACCGCGACGTTGGAGCCTTCTTTCTTGGAAGCTCTGTGATGACCGCACAACCGCCTGTCTTCACAACGCTGGGGTGCCGGCTGAACACCTATGAAACCGAGGCGATGAAAGCCATGGTTGGTGATGCCGGGTTAACCGGCGTCGTGGTTGTGAACACCTGTGCCGTTACCGCAGAGGCCGTGCGCAAAGCCCGGCAGGAAATCCGAAAGCTGCGCCGTGAAAACCCTGACGCAAAGTTGGTGGTCACCGGCTGTGCGGCGCAGACTGAACCAGAAACATTTGCCAAAATGGCAGAGGTTGATCTGGTCGTCGGCAACACCGAAAAAATGCAGCCCCAGACATGGGCCAGTTTGCCTGCGGACTTTATCGGCGAGGCCGAAAAGATCCGTGTGGACGACATAATGTCGGTAACACAGACCGCCGGACATCTGATTGACGGCTTTGGCACACGCTCGCGGGCGTATGTGCAGGTGCAAAACGGCTGTGACCACCGCTGCACGTTTTGTATAATCCCGTTTGGGCGTGGCAATTCCAGATCGGT
>Ga0209344_10003042_pt1 | contig 17254 bp, 12 predicted proteins | sample Cruoilmetagenom6_FD_187293 | JGI IMG/M metagenome (GOLD analysis project Ga0209344, IMG submission 187293) | Oil polluted marine microbial communities from Coal Oil Point, Santa Barbara, California, USA - Santa Barbara Oil Seep Sample 6 (SPAdes)... | ecosystem: Environmental > Aquatic > Marine... | reverse complement strand
AAGACATAGACGCTTCAGAAGAACTCGATAGCCTAAATCCGGAAACGATCAAGGGTCCGCAGAAAGACAAGCACCAAAATCAGTATGGTGATCAAGACGAGGCTAGTAGGGTACAATAATTAAAAATTAACGCGATGAGCAAAGATAAGAGAGCGCCTTTATTGAAAAAGGACGTAGAAAACGAGCAAAATATCACGAATCAGGATTATCAAGGTGAACCAAACTCGAAGCCAAAAACGGCAGATACACCGAGTAATAATGACGCCAAAGATGTGCCCGAATCGAATGATCCTGCGGGCTACAACAACGAGGGAAATACCAAAGAAACACCTTCGGGGCAACGAAAGAACGATTAATTATATCGATCTATTTATGTATTAAACCTGCGCAACTGCGTGGGTTTTTTTGTGGCTGTTGAAGAGGAAAGAGGAAAGTGGAATATGGATCGCTTCGCTCTTAGAATATGGAACATGGAGGATAGATGTGTTGTTTTTAGTTTATAAGAGAATAAAGAGGAATATGGATCGCTTCGCTTTTGGAATATGGAGGAAAGCGGTTGGATTTGATTGTTTATGAGGAAGAAAGAGGAAAGAGCAAAGAACAGCGTATAAGGAATATGGACCGCTTCGCTCTTAGAATATGGAATATGGAGGATAGATGTGTTTTTAGTTTATGAGAGAATAAAGAGGAATATGGACCGCATCGCTTTTGGAATATGAAATATGGAGGAAAGCGGTTGGATTTGATTGTTTAGGAGGAAGAAAGAGGAAAGAGTAGGAGTATGGACCGCTTTGCTCTTAGAATATGGAATATAGATTATTGGGAATTATTATTTTCCATACTCCATACTCCATACTCCATACTCCATACTCCATACTCCATACTCCATACTCCATACTCCATACTCCCAACTTGCCCGTCCGCAGCAATAGCGAAGGCGTGGCATCCAGACATCAATCTTTTCTACATATCTCTTTAGAGCCAGCTACTCCTCTAAAAATCATGTATCTTTAAAATTCGGATAGATTCCGGATAATGAATAAAATCTATGAAGTTATTTCTGCTTATTGGCTGTTTTTTGATCGTACTATTTTCGGGCTGTAACGAGCTCGATCCGAAGGGCGAAAAGGAGGTGCGTGCCTTTGTAAAAGAGTGGAACGAAGCGCACACCCAACTAAAAGCATCTTATTTAGAACGCAATTATATGGATGTGGTTGATTACTACGGAAAAGAGCGGACCAAAATACAGGTGCAGCAAGACAAAAATTTGTTGTTTGAGCAGTTTCCAGACTATACCCAACGCGTACTAAACAACGAGCTTACCGTGACCAAAGAAGCGGGGGTTTATTTGGTTACCTTTACCAAACACGTACAGTATGACGGAATAGAAGCAGATTATACTTCCTATCTTTCGGTTTTTTATAAGAATGGCGACTTTAAAATACTTCGGGAAGGTGTTGCAGAAGATTCTGCCGATCTGGACGCGCCTATTTTCCCAAAATATCGTGAAAACCATCAGCTAATTACTAAAAACAGACGTCTGTATGGCGATTTTAATGGCGATGCACTTTCAGATTATGCGTATGTGCTCTCCCCCGAAGTTATCGCTACTAATAGCACCGCGACACTAGTAGACGCTGAGGTTGTTTGTAAAGGAGCTTGTAATAGTGTGATCACCTTTAGCAATCCTGATCTAAAGTCCATTGTGGTTGAAGGCACTTACAGATCGCAATTAGAAAACCTTAAAGACCTTAACGGTGATGGGGCAGACGAGCTTGGCTTTTGGGATATCAAGGCCACCACCAAAACTTTATCTGTTTATGACGTAGCTACGGGTACGCTACTTACGGCGCCCATTTTGATCAATACCAACGTGCATAGGAATTTAAGCCTGATCGATGTTTTTAAAAAGACAGGCCCTAATAAGATCACCGTGACCCATAGTGCCCAAGAAAATGGCAAATGGGTCTTAAAAAGTGAGGTGATCGTGTTGGAATAACTTCTATTTAGGCAGCAACATATTGCTTACAAGCTTCGATACAATTGCGACAAGCCTTTGCACAATCCTGACAGTGTTGGTGTTCGTGTTTTTCGCAAATGCTGGCACAGTCTTCACAAACGCTAATACAATATTGAATAAGACCCGCTACATTCTCATACGAAGTGTGAAGCACTTGTGACAGGCTGCTACATACTTCGGCGCAGACACGGTCGGTACGAATACAATCGACCATCATTTTTACATTTTCTTCATCCAGGCAGGCATCGGCACAATGGTTACACGCATTGATACAGGATCCCAACGTACTTATTAATTGCTCTTTCTTTTTCATGATATGCTGTTTTAAGGGTTAGTAACTACCTAAAACTATCTAAAATCAAGCGTTTTGTAAAGACTACTAACAGTTTTTAACAGGCAGCTGTTAAATGATTCTGAAAAGCACTAGGCTTTGTTAAAACAAGCTTGTGCCTACCCTCCTCCCAAAATAGCAACAAGACCTCTTTTTTGGTTTTTCACTGTGACTAAAAAAGGTATATTTGGGTTCTCCCCATGGTCTCCAAAATTTTTTAGGATGATCTTTTATTAACGCGCAAATATCATTTATGGATATTGGGCATTGCTTTTAGTATATATTATTTGAATCGATGACAAATTCAAACTCATTTAGACAGGATTCTTGGGAAAAGGGTTCGCAATTCGAAAATTATGTGGAAACCATATTATTCCCTAAATCTCTGTACAAACTACTCCATAAGACGAATGACTATACTCAAAATGCACAGCGATACGTCGATTCGTCACAAAAGCCAGATTTCAAATTTAAATGTCTGACAACAGGAACAGAATTCTGGGTAGAGGCCAAGTATAGGTCTAAATCTTACAATAATAAATATGAATTGTTGAGTGAACAACAATTTGGTCTATTCCCTAAAATGCTAGAAGATGGCGAAAAAATATGTATTGCCTTAGGTTATGGTGGTTCGGCCGAAGAACCTGGGCATGTTGCAATAATTCCCATGCCTGAGGTTAAATCTCGTTTTATCAAACCGACGACTTTAGCAAATTATAAATGTCAAAAGGATAGTTTTCAAAGTTATCAACTCGAAGAACTGTTTCGTAATACCCTTGCAAGTGATATTGAGTTAAATGAACCAACGCAGCTCACAGGAAAAGAGGACGAGTATAAACCAATTAAAAAGAAGAATAAGAACATCAAGGCAGTGGTCGTCGTTTTAGCTTTATTGGCATTAGCTTCAACATTTTATTTTATAAATACTTTTAATGAAGCCGCTGTACCATCTTCCAAAGAAATAATCAAAAAAAATGTTATTCGGTATTACGATGCGGTTAACAGTAATGATTATAATACCATGTTAACTATTTTAAACCCCATGATTAAACATTGGTATGGTCAAATTAATATACCTTCTAGCCAAATAGTTAAAAGTGCAAAGCAGACATTGGCCAAAAAAGTAATGACAGAATCTATTGTTGATGTTGAATCTATCGATGTAATTCCACAAACAGATGGTAGATACCTTGTGAAATTTTTAATGGTTTACAAAAAAGAGCATTCATTAGGTGAGGAATCTCAGAAAACGAATTTAAAAATGTTAACCTATTGGACATCAGACTATAAATTAGAATACATTTCTGAGATACGGTTGTAGTTCTATAGAAAATAATAAAACTAAATAATGAATAAATCATCCCACAATAAATTAGTATCCTTTATTTGGTCTATCGCAGACGATTGTTTGCGTGACGTTTACGTACGCGGAAAATACCGTGACGTAATTTTGCCAATGATAGTTTTACGTCGTTTAGACGCACTTTTAGAACCTACAAAAGAAGCCGTTTTAGAAGAATTAGCCTTTCAGCGTGATGAAGCTGGTTTTACGGAATGGGATGAGCCTGGATTACGTGAAGCTTCAGGTTACGTATTTTACAACGTAAGTACATGGACGCTTCAAAAATTAAAAGATACAGCAACCAACAGCCAACAAATATTACAAGCTAATTTTGAAGATTACTTAAACGGTTTCAGTCCGAATGTGAAGGAAATCATAGAAAAATTCAAACTACGCAGTCAAGTACGTCATATGGCAAGTAAAGATGTGTTGTTAGATGTTTTAGAAAAATTCACATCCTCATACATTAATTTAACACCTTTTGAAAAAGAAGATCCAGAAGGCAGAAAATTACCAGCACTTTCTAATTTAGGAATGGGTTATGTATTTGAAGAACTCATTAGAAAATTCAACGAAGAGAATAACGAAGAAGCAGGAGAACACTTTACACCTCGTGAAGTGATTGATTTAATGACGCACATTATCTTCGACCCTATAAAAGATAACTTACCACCAGTAATGACTATTTACGATCCTGCTTGTGGTTCTGGAGGAATGTTAACCGAAAGCCAAAACTTTATCAAAGATGAAGAAGGAGAAATTCGTGCCACAGGAGATGTTTATTTATACGGAAAAGAAATAAACGACGAAACCTATGCTATTTGTAAGAGTGATATGATGATTAAAGGAAACAATCCGGAAAACATCAGAGTAGGTTCTACCTTATCTACAGACGAATTTGCTGGCAAAACGTTCGATTTTATGCTTTCCAATCCTCCCTACGGAAAATCATGGAGTAGCGAACAAAAATATATCAAGGATGGTAAGGATGTTATCGATCCACGTTTTCAAATCTCTTTAAAAAACTATTGGAATGTAGAAGAAGAAGCAGATGCTATTCCACGTTCGTCCGACGGACAATTACTGTTTCTAATGGAAATGGTCGATAAGATGAAACCCTTATCGCAAAGTAAAACAGGAACACGTATTGCTTCGGTACATAACGGAAGCAGCCTTTTTACGGGAGATGCAGGAGGAGGAGAAAGCAACATCCGTAGACATATTATAGAAAACGATTGGCTAGAAGCTATTGTGCAATTACCAAACAACCTGTTTTACAATACAGGAATTACCACCTATATCTGGATTTTAAGTAACAATAAAGCAGCTAACCGTAAAGGAAAAGTACAATTGATTGATGCAGGACAACTGTACCGTAAACTGCGTAAAAACTTAGGAAATAAAAACTGCGAGTTCTCGCCAAAACACATTACTAAAATTGTAAATACCTATACCAACATGAGCGTTGCAGAACGCGAAGGCGAGCAAGGTATCTCTGCTCAGGTATTTGATAATACAGATTTTGGCTATTACAAAGCCTCTATAGAACGACCAAAACGTTTAAAAGCACAATTTACAGCAGCACGTATTGAAACCTTACGTTACGACAGAGTCTTGCAAGAACCGATGCAGTATGCCTTTGAAACCTTTGGAGACAGCATATACACCAACATCAAGCAACACGAAAAAGACCTGTTAGAATGGTGCGAAAAAAACGAGTTAAACTTATCCTCTGCCAATAAAACAAAACTGACCAAGCCTGCAACATGGCAAAAGCACCTAAACCTAGTAAAAACAGGAACTGTGTTGTTAAAAACCATTGGAGAAGATGAATATAACGATTTTAACGATTTTAAAAAAATAGTAGATGCCGAAATTAAAAAGCAGAAACTAAACATTAGTGCAAGCGATAAAAAAGCCATTTTAAATGCCGTAAGTTGGTATGATGCCAAAGCGGATAAAGTGATTAAAAAAGTAGAAAAGCTCTCTGGAGATAAATTAAGCAAACTCTTAGCACATTTAGATTGCGAAGAAAAAGACCTGCCAAACTTTGGGTATTATGCCACTAGCAAAAAAGGAGAGTACACAACCTACGAAACAGAAAGCGACCTACGAGACACCGAAAACGTACCAATTAAGGACAATATACACAGCTACTTTAAACGCGAAGTACAACCGCACGTACCAGAAGCGTGGATAAACCTAGACGCTACCAAAATTGGCTACGAAATTAGCTTTAATAAATACTTTTACAAGCACACACCATTGCGTAACATAGAAGACGTAACTAAAGATATTCTAGACTTAGAACAACAAAGTGATGGTTTGATATCTGAAATTTTAAACTTGGTGTAATGGTAGAAGTTGAAAACAAAATACAACGTTACGACAGTTATAAAGAGTCTGGAGTAGCATGGTTGGGAGAAATTCCAAAGCATTGGAAAATTGAGAGAGCTAAATGGCTTTTTATTAAAAATGAAAGACCTATTCGGAAAGAAGACGAAATTGTTACATGTTTTAGAGATGGAGAAGTAACACTTCGTTCTAAAAGGAAAAAATCAGGTTTCACAGTTGCGCTTAAAGAACATGGTTATCAAGGTATTCGTAAAGGAGACTTAGTTATACATGCTATGGATGCTTTTGCTGGTGCAATTGGTGTTTCAGATTCTGATGGAAAATCAACACCTGTATATTCAGCGTGTACCGAGAGATTTCCAAATACGGTTAATCAATATTATTATTCCTATTTTTTAAGAAGTTTAGCTTTAAATGGAATCATTTTGGCTTTAGCAAAAGGAATTAGAGAACGTTCTACAGATTTTAGATTTAGTGATTTTGGAGAATTACTATTGTCATTTCCACCACTTCCAGAACAAACCAAAATAGCCCAATTTTTAGACGATAAAACCACCAAAATAGCCGATGCTATAGCTATTAAACAGCAACAAATAAACTTACTTAAAGAGCGCAAACAAATTTTAATACACAAAGCAGTAACACGTGGTTTAGATGATCGTGTTACTTTGAAAGATTCTGGTGTGGAGTGGATTGGTGAGATTCCTGCGCATTGGGAGGTGAAGAGGTTTAAAATTATAGCTAAAGCGAATAAAGGGAAATTGCCTAATAAAATTGTGTCTAATACAGATAATACCTTACCTCCATATATGAGTATGGAATATTTGCGTGGCGGAATAGAAAATCAATGGGTTTTGGATAAAGATGCTATTGTAATAAATTCTGATGAAACTCTTTTATTGTGGGATGGTTCAAATTCTGGTGAGTTTATAAAAAGTAGAAAAGGTGTAATATCATCAACTGTTGCACATATAGTTTTCAAAGGAATTAATGAAAATTATGCATGGTATCATTCAAAGGTTTTAGAAAGAGAATTAAGAGGTAATACTATTGGAATGGGAATTCCTCATGTAAACGGAAAATTTTTAAATAATTTATCTGTTTTACTACCACCACTTTCAGAACAAAAAGAAATTTCAGAATATATAGAAACTGCTTCACAAAAAATAGAAACAGCTATTGGCTTAAAACAGCAAGAAATAGCCAAGTTAAAAGAGTATAAGAGTAGTTTAATTAATGGGGTTGTAACGGGTAAGGTGAAGGTTTGTTAGGTATGAATGGGTTAAAATACATACAATTAAAACAACAAAATTGGGCAAAACGAAATAGTCTTAAGCGCGCTGGTGGGACAAAACCAGATAGAGGAGAAAAGAATTATGTAAATGATATAGCCTTAAACATTTTTAATCAAAAACTTTCAAGAGAAACGCTACAGGATTTCAAGAAAGGTGATGGTAATGAAACAAAAGATAGTAAGTTTAGATTGGCTAAAATGAAAGCACTACACTCGTCTTCTGCATTACCTGTTAATGTATTTCAATATTGGCAAGAAAAAGATGTAAGCCCTATACTATCTGCTTGTAAGTTAATTAATAGAAGGCCTTTTAATTCTGATACCGTACCCAATGCTGTTAGATTCGAACAGAAGTTTGAAATAAGTAAAGACAAAATGCTATTTCCAAAAACACCTAACCTAGATGTTGTAATAGAGTACAATAATAGAGTGTTTGCTATAGAATCAAAATTTACAGAACCATATAAAAAGAAGCAAAAAGGATTAAGTGAGCGATATACATCAGACAAATTATTTTGGAAAGGGATTCCTAATCTAGAAAAATTAGGAAATGAAATTTCACCTGATAACAATAAATTTAAATATCTAGATGCAGCTCAATTGATTAAACACATACTGGGTTTAAAGGAACAATGCGGAAAAACTGGTTTTACTCTTTTGTATTTGTGGTATGATGTTATAGGGAAAGATGGTGCAGCACATAGAGAGGAGATTGAGCAGTTTGCGGAGATAGCTAATGATGATATTAAATTTAGACATATCACGTATCAAGAGGTGATTGTTAAGTTATCTAAGGAGTTTTATGATGGTAATGAGGATTATGTAGATTATTTAAGTGAGAGGTATTTGTAGTTTTTTTAGATGCTATTAAAATGAGAGGTCAGAGTCAGTTTACATAAGAAAAAGTAATACAAATTGAGAAGCTTATAAAGTATATAGGAGGTTTAATAAATGGGGTTGCAACTAGAAAGGTTGGGGTTTGTTGAAGTAGAAACAAGATAAATGAGAATAGATATAAAAACTTTTTTTAAATTTAGTACTAGAGTGTCACTTAAACAATATGAATTTGCTGTTTATAAGTACTTCCCTATTTTGTTTTATAAAAAGGCAAGAGTTAAAGAATCTGATTTTACATTGGACATTGTTGATTTATCTTATTATACTGCAAGAACGCTTTGTTCATACCATTTGACTAATAAGGAATTATATTTTGATGTCATAGCATCAATGCTAAGTCATTTAAACTTTATTAATTCTCCGAGTAATAATTTTTTATTAAGCGTATCAAGATATAAACGATTAAGAGATTTTTCTAAAAGCACTAGAATTGGTGAAATGGCACAAGGTGTTAATACATATTTTGTTGCTAAGAGATTAAACTTTCCATATATCATAGATTTTGATTTAGCAAGAGAAAAAACGCTTGGAACACTCAACATTCAAACAAATGGTAAAACACCTGATTTTGTTTTCTTAGATGCTTCGCAAAGCAAGATTGGTTTATATGAATCTAAGGGAACAATGAATGGTCGAGTATCTGGTCAAAATGGATATTTAGATAAGGCATTACATCAAATAAATGACGTTAATAATCCGCCTTGTTTTGATTATAAATTACCTATTTGCACAAAGTTTGAAAATGATGCTGCACCAATACTTACTAATAAGAAATCATCGATTAATTACGCTTTAATTGAAAACAAGTGTGTAGATAAAAAAGATACTAGGTTGTTATTGAAGCTGCACTATGCATCTTGGTTTTATCTAGTAGGTGATTTTGAGAGAGTACAATCAATATTAGACGAAGGCTTTATTCTGCCTATTTTAGATGACGACCCGTTCTATGAGACAGATTTTGAAACCGATAAAAAGAATCCTATTTACTGGGTTAGAGGCGGCTTTAATTTGTCAATGTTTTCTAAAATTTCTCATACAAGAATTAGTCTTTTTGGGTCATCAAGACCCTATCATAGAAGAGGGTTTAAGATAGGTATTTATAGAAAGGTAATTGAGAACCTGATAAGTACTGTACCGAAACCTACAATTATTGAATTGCCTGAAGGAGAAGTCAATAATTTGAGAAGATATCCAGATGGAACTGTGTTGTACTTAACAGATAGAAAATAAAATAAGTTTTAGAAGATGAATAGTCAAATAATAAAAGCATATTTAAAAGCCTATAAACACCAGTTCGCAGATATTAGCAAACAGGAATTATATAAATGGAAAGCAGTAAAGCAATTTCAAGACAATTGGGATATTGAGGCTGATGATTTTTATTTGATGACTAAAACTGCATTGAGTAAAGTTAAAAACTTAATGGCTTCGGGACGTTATTTCCCAAAAAGAATGCTGCTAAAGAATATAGAACACAATCCAGAAAAAATCCGTTCTTTATTCCGAAATCTTTATGATGAGAGTGAAGATATTATCACAAGAGTAGAAAGTTTTAGAACAGCGTTTGCAAAAATTAATAATCTAAATTTTGTTGAGGATAATGATTATCAAGACCATAGAGCTGTTATGGTATATTTATCATTAAAATACCCCGAGCGTTATTACTTTTATAAGTACAGAATGTTTGAAGATTTTGTAAAAAAAATTGAGTACCCTACCAAATTAAGTCCAGGACAGTCGCGAAATATAACACACTTTTTAAATCTGTCTGATATCTTAAGAGAACATATTTCTCAAGATCAAGAGTTAATTAAACTTCATTCTCAAAGGCTTGATGAAAATTGTTATTTTGATGAAAACCTACATATTCTCACGCAAGATTTTATTTATGCTGTAGTAAGGCATATTTCTACTGCTTCGATAGTAAAAAATACAGAAGAACAAGTAATAAATATTCGTAAAGTTTTTTCTCAAGATATTCTCGTACAAGAATCGTTAGTGAGTTTTACTCCAGGGACTACAAATTACATTCAAAACGCTAAAGAAAACAAGCGTATTGGTGATTTAGGAGAATTATTTGTCTTACAGTTAGAACGCGAAAAATTACGAAAAGCTAACAAACCAAATTTAGCAAATCAGGTAGCACATCATGCTAAAGATAAAGGAGATGGTCTAGGCTACGATATTCTATCTTTTAATGAAGAAGGCAATGAAATGTATATAGAAGTTAAAGCTACTAGAGGTAATGAAAAGACACCTTTTTTTATTACTCGAAATGAATTGGAACGTAGTAAGCAGGAGCAAGATAATTTCTTTATTTATCGTATCTATAATTTTAATGATGACTATGTAAGAGGTGATGTATTAGTTATACAAGGAGATGCTAGTAATCTCTGCGTGGAAGCTATAAATTATAAAGTTAAAATGAATTAGTGTATGACTAAAAACCAATCATATTCACGAATAAGTGTTGTTAGTTGTACGATAAAACAACTTTTTTCTGGTACACTAGATAGTATAATAGATAAAGGAGAACTTAATATTCCTGAATATCAAAGGCCTTATGTCTGGGGAAAGAATGAACTTAAAAAGCTGGTTTCAGATTTAAAGCACTTTTCTGAAAATTATAATGAATCATCACCTTTATATTATTTAGGAAGCATTATTCTACATAAACAGAAAAAAACTTTAAATATTATTGATGGCCAACAACGTATCACAACCTTAGCGCTACTAGAATATTTTATAAATAAGAGAGAATATCTAATTGAATATAGCTCGCCAAAAAGTATAAGTCAAATTCAAAAAAATCATCACTTATTAAAAGAGGGTGAGATAGAGATTAGTCACTTAGATTTAGATTTATTGAATGTTACTTTGGTAATAACTAACAGTGAAGATGATGCTTATACGTTTTTTGAAACCCAAAACACAGGAGGCAAAAGATTATCTGGTGCAGATATAGTAAAGGCACATCATTTAAGAGCAGTAAAAGGTAATGGAGCTATAGCGATAAAAGCAAAACAATGGGAGAATGAAAAAATCACTTCTATTAACGAAGTTATAGGTTTGCTTACAAAAGCACGTTATTGGAACATTTTAAATTGGGAAAGCTACCCTTCATTTAGGCAAAAAATAGCTATTAAAAAGGTTATCGTTCGTGATTTCACTGAAAATACATTTAATACAGAGTCACCAATATCTTTTTATCAAAGCGAAGTACTGGATGATTATTATAAGTCAACTTCCCAAAATAGTAGTCATCTAAGAGCTATAAGACAGCCATTGTATAATGGTTCTCATTTTATTGATTATTTGACAGAATATGTAGGTCTTTATGAAGAATTGTTTTTAGATGACAATAACTATCGTATTGATAATCGTTTTTATGAGTTTAGAAATGAACTTATCAATGGATATAATGGGACCATTTTTTTGAAAGAATTATTTCAATTAGTGTTAATCTGTTATGTCAGTAAATTTGGTTTAAAAAACATTTTTGAATTTTCTTTATGGGCGTTTAGATGTGTTTATGCTACTAGAGTAGTAAATAGAAGAACAGTCCGAGAAGATAGTATAGAGAAATTTGTTAGAGAGGGTTATATAATAGATAAAATATTAGGTTGTTTTACTCATAGTGAGGTGATATCACAATTACAATCATTTAAGTACAATTTTAATAATGAAAACTGCGAAGAAAATAGAGTGAAAGGTAGGTATATTATGAGTTTAGGTAATTATTTTCCAGAGTTTTCAAAAAGCATGGTGATAGAAAAATTTGATTATAAATTAAAAAAAGCTATTAATGATAAACTCTAATAAATTTCAGACTGATGTTATTAGTTTATCATCAGTTAATAAGTATCAATTTTGTATACCAACATATCAGAGACCCTATGTTTGGGGAGAAGAACAGATAAGTAAGTTATTATCTGATTGTCAAAATTCTTTTAAACAAAATCCTAATAAACCTTATTATTTAGGTACTGTTTTAACAGACAGTAAAGGTAATATTGCAGAACTTATAGATGGTCAGCAACGTTTTACAACTTTATGGTTATTGGCTTTTAGTTTTAATCATTTAGGTATAAAGACAGAATTAAATAACTTCTTAGAATTTGAAAATAAATTACGTTTGGATTTTGAAATACGTATGGAAATCAAAGAGTATTTTGAGTTATTATTAAAACACCCTAACGAAGCTTTAAATAAGTATTCTGAAAAAGAAATAATTGCAAAACCTTATTTGAAAAATATAGTAGAAGCAATAACAATAATTCAAGGTATATTAAAACAAATAATAAAAGAGATTAATTTAAGTGATTTTGGTGATTACTTGTATTCTAAGGTGTTAATTGTAAATAATACAACGCCAAAAAATATAGATTTGAACAAGCTATTTGCTACTATTAACAATTCAGGCGTTCAATTAGAACAAACGGATATTGTGAAAGCAAATCTTTTAAAAAAAATAACTTCACAGAAGATTTTGTATAGTAAAATATGGGAGTCTTGTGAGAATATGAACGATTATTTTGAGCGGAATGTTCGAAAAATTTTTAATAAAACCAAGTGGCGTGAATTAAATAAAAATCATTTTTTAAATTTTGATGAAGATGTTTTTTCTTTTGAGAATCAAGAAGAAAACTATAACCTTTCTAAAGGTTATACTATATCACAAATTGCTAATAATCAGGTAGAACATTTTTTAGAATTGAATTTTTCTGAGAGTGAAGAAAAATCAAATGAAATTAATTGTCGTTCTATTATAAATTTTGGACAACTACTTCTGCATACATTTAGGATTTACATGTATGAGAATAACAAAACAGATTTTGAAGGCACGTTTCATGTTAATCGTTTAATTGAAATTTTTAAATATTTTGAACTTGCTTCAGAGGAGGAAGTAAAATATTTTATTAAACTGCTTTGGAAAGTAAGAGCAACTTTTGATTTACATATTATTAAATGGATAACAGATTTAGATTCTAAAGAAGAACATCTCGAACTTACTTCATTGCAAAAACACGATCAAAGAGAAGAATATTCATATTTTGGTAGAAACGTTATTGAAAAGTCAGAAGAATTAATGTTACAGTCTGTATTATATTTTACAGGGGATTATTTGCGTCAATTTTGGTTAACTCCTTATTTATTTCATTTAATAGAAAATGAAGAATCAGATTTGGAGTATTTAGAAAAACTAGATAATGATTTATCCTTATCAAAAATGACAGATAAAGAAACTAGTTTTTTGTGGATGGACTATGATTTTAGAGTAGATAATGTTTTTAAATATAAAGCTTATTTAAAGGAATTTAATGGTACATCATTTAAACATTACTGGTTTCAAAAAGTTGAATATCTTCTATGGAAAAAGTTGAGTAAGGAAAATGATTTGACAATTGATTTCAACAAAAAATTTAAAACCTTTAGAATAACTTCAAAGAATTCGGTTGAACACATTTATCCACAACATCCTGAGTTTAAGGATGAATTAGGAAAAGAGTTTTTAGATAATTTTGGAAATCTAGTATTACTTAGTGTAAGTCAAAATTCTGAATATAGTAGAAAATCATTTGAAGAAAAGCGAGGTGCTTTTTTTAATAAACCGACTTTTGATTCTTTAAAATCTTTTATAATTTTTGATAAGTATAAAACAAGTTGGAATAAAGATTCAATTAAAGCACATAGAAAAGAGATAATTAAGCTTGTCAAAATTCATTACAACAAACACATATCAAAAGATGCATAGCCAAACCAACGAACAAGCTTTAGAGTCAGCGATAGAAAGAACTTTAACTGGTACTTGCATAGAAGACCTTAAAAAAGAAGGAGTGTCTGTAAATGCTGTAAACGAAAATGCAGAAGTATATAGAACAGGTAAAGGTTATTACATTGGTCAGCCTTCCAATTTTAATGCACAGTTTGCCATAGATGAGCAATTCTTTTGGGACTTTTTAGAAAGTACTCAAAAAGAAGAATTAGAAAAGCTACAAAAGCAAAGCGACTGGAAATTAAAAATCCTAAATCGTTATGATCGTTTGGTTAAAAAGTATGGTATTCTATATCTGCTTAAAAAAGGCTTACAAGTAGATGATGCGCATTTTACCTTGTTTTACCAAAACCCATTGGCAAGTAGTAGCCAACAAGTTAAAGATAATTTTGCCCAAAACCGTTTTAGTGAGACCAGACAATTACGTTACAGCGTAGACAACCCAAGAGAAGAAATAGACATGGTATTGTTTATTAATGGTTTGCCAATTGTAACCATGGAGTTAAAAAATGCATGGACAGGTCAAAACGCCAGAGTGCATGGACAACACCAATATAAAACCCAACGCGATACCAAACAACCCTTATTACAATTTGCACGTTGTGTGGTACACTTTGCTGTAGACACAGATGAAGCATATATGACCACGAAATTAAATGGTAAAAACACCTTTTTCTTACCATTTAATAAAGGAAATAAACACGGTAAAGGCAATCCAGAACTCCCTGCCGGTGCTACCGGCCATAGAACTAATTATTTATGGAATGAAGTTTTTACTAGAGAAAGTTTAGCCAATATTATTCAGCACTTTGTACGTTTAGATGGTAAAAAGAAAGACCCAATACAGACAAAAACACTGTTCTTTCCAAGATATCACCAAATGGATGTGGTACGTAAAATAATAGAAGATGCTAGTAAAAAAGGTGTAGGGCAAACCTATTTAATTCAACATTCTGCAGGTTCTGGAAAATCTAATTCTATTACTTGGGCAGCGTATCAATTAATAGAAACTTATCCGGAAAACAATACTGTGCCTGGCGTTACTGATGTGGAACGTCCATTGTTTGATTCGGTTATTGTGGTTACCGACAGACGTTTGTTGGACAAGCAAATACGCGATAATATCGCTGATTTTTCAGAAGTGAAAAATATTATTGCGCCAGCATATTCGTCTAAAGAGCTAAGAGATAGTTTAGAGCAAGGGAAGAAAATTATTATTACAACCATTCAAAAATTTCCATTTATTATTGACGGTATTGCAGATTTAAGCGACAAGCGTTTTGCTGTGATTATTGATGAAGCACACTCGAGCCAGAGTGGTTCTGCACATGACAACATGAACAGAGCCATGGGACAACAGTTTAATGAAGATGATGCAACTGATGCACAAGATAAAATAGTACAAGCGATGCAGTCACGTAAAATGCGTGGTAATGCAAGTTACTTAGCATTTACAGCAACACCAAAACCCATTACTTTAGAGAAGTTTGGAGTGCAGCAAGACGATGGTAGCTTTAAACCGTTTCATTTATACTCTATGAAACAAGCTATTGAAGAAGGTTTCATATTAGATGTCTTAGCAAATTACACGACCTTAAAAAGCTATTACGAAATAGAAAAATCTATTGAAGATAATCCGTTATTTGATTCCGCGAAAGCCCAAAAAAAATTACGTGCTTATGTAGAACAACATCAACAGACTATTAATACAAAAGCAGAAATAATATTAGACCATTTTATTCCTAAAATAGTAAATCAGAAAAAGTTAAAAGGAAAAGCGAAAGCAATGGTAGTAACGCAGAGTATAGAATCTGCAATTCGCTATTATAAAGCCTTACAAAATATATTAAAAGATAAAGGGCGTCCATTTAAAGTGCTTATTGCCTTTTCTGGAAGCAAAGAAGTTGATGGTATAGAATACACAGAAGCCGAGATGAATGGCTTTGCAGAAAAAGACACACGAATTAAGTTTGATGAAGATGACTACAGAATATTAGTAGTTGCTCATAAATACTTGACAGGTTTTGACCAACCAAAACTGTGTGCCATGTATGTCGATAAAAAGTTGCAAGGTGTATTAGCGGTGCAGGCATTATCTCGTTTAAATAGAGCTGCAACTAAATTAGGGAAGAAAACAGAAGATGTTTTTGTGTTAGATTTCTTCAATTCTACTGACGATATTAAGAATTCATTTGATCCATTTTATACGGCTACTTCGTTAAGTGAGGCAACAGATGTAAATGTATTACACGAGTTAAAAGAGGTTTTAGATGATGTAGGCGTTTATGAATGGAGTGAAGTAGAAGATTTCAATATTAAGTTTTTTAATAAGGACGACGCGCAAGTTTTAAGTCCGATTATTGAGAGAGCTGCAGAACGATTTATTAATGAATTAGAGCTAGAAGATGACGATAAAGCAGACTTTAAAATTAAAGCTAAACAATTTGTAAAGATCTATGGGCAAATGGCGTCTATCATGCCTTACGAAATAGTGAATTGGGAAAAATTATTCTGGTTTTTAAAATTTTTAATTCCTAAACTACCAGTGAGACCAGATGATATTGATGGCTTAGATGAATTACTGGAGTCCGTAGATTTATCTACCTACGGATTAGAGCGTGTCAAATTAAATCAAACGATAGGTTTAGATGATTCAGAAAGTGAAGTTGATCCTCAAAATCCAAACCCAAGAGGTGCACATGGAACAGATGAAGAAAAAGACCCATTGGATTTGATTATACAGAGTTTTAATGAACGTTGGTTTCAAAATTGGGAAGCAACACCAGAGGATCAACGAGTAAAATTTATTAGCTTAACAAAGTCAATACAGGCACATCCAGATTTTCAACCTAAAGTAGTTGAAAATGCTGATATTCAGAATAAGAACTTAGCATTTCAGAAAATATTAGACGATGTGATGTCTCAACAGCGTAAACAAGAATTGGATTTATATAGACTATACGCTAAAGATGAGGCTTTTAAAACGGCTTTTTTTGATACAATGAAGCGCATGTCTGAGATAGGATTATAATTAAAGATTAATCTTGTAATTTCAACCTAATAAAAAGTAAACATGCCCCAACCCTCCAAAAAATCCTGGTTTACCGCCATTCGAGAGATCATCGAAGTGCTTTTAAAAAGCATGAATAAGCGCCCGCGTACCTGGCATATGCATGTGGTGCCGTATGAAGATGATTGGGCGGTTAAGCGAGAAGGGAATAAACGCATTACTTCTAAGC
>Ga0209344_10003040_pt1 | contig 17260 bp, 14 predicted proteins | sample Cruoilmetagenom6_FD_187293 | JGI IMG/M metagenome (GOLD analysis project Ga0209344, IMG submission 187293) | Oil polluted marine microbial communities from Coal Oil Point, Santa Barbara, California, USA - Santa Barbara Oil Seep Sample 6 (SPAdes)... | ecosystem: Environmental > Aquatic > Marine... | reverse complement strand
CAGCTTTCGGCTCGAGCTCCTGTGCGATGGCGGCTGTTGGTGACAGTAGCTGTGGCGTAACGAGCATTGCCAGCACGACGCCCGCCGCGATACCGCCTGTTCGGCGTTGCACCATTCGCCGGAAGGCTACCTCGATATCCCAGGCTTCGAGCTGCGTGCGGCAATTGATGTACAGGCCGAAGCCGGCGCCCACGTACCACGGCTGCAACGCGCTCTGCGCCAGGTAGAACGTGAGCAAGCCAATCGTGGTGGCGGTCGTACTCGTGTCCATCCAGAAGAGCGAGAGCCAGTCATCGCCCAGCGTGTTCCTGTATATGTCCGGGATGAACGAGTAGCCAAGCAGCATTACGCCAATGTACAGCGCGAGAACGAGGTGTTCGTAGGCTGCCGTGATACCAACGCCGTAGTTGAATATCTTCATGTTGAGCACTTTGCTGCGCGTCCGGCGTGCCGCACCTTTCAGGCCTTCCAGCTGCGTCACAGGCATGGCCACAGAACGTGCGAAGTGGAATCGGTACGGCGTGAGCAGGTAGAGACGATTCAACCAGGCCAGCCTTGGCACCGATTTCAACGTCGCTGCTATGTCGGCGTCTTCGCCGAACAGCCGCCGCGAAATAATCCGCAGAATCGCGCCGTCTGCGACCGGTTCGAACCACCAGTACAGGAGCATGGCGAATGCCCCGTAGGGCGTAAAGATATTCAGGGCAAGGGCGAGCGCGAGAAACGGGAGCGTGACAGCGAACCACACTGCGTAGATTGCCCTGGCATCGCGACGAATCATGCGCGCCCCGAAATCCGTTGCCTCCCACTCGCTACGGGGTCGCATCTCGACAGTGATGTTTTCAAGATTCATTGCGACCCATCAGGAAGAAATACAGTCCGTGCACCAGCCACAGGAATGCGCCGACCGAATACTTGAAGCTCAACGGCGGCCAGACAGTTGACGACCAGAAGGCCTCGACAAACGCAGCCGCTACCAGCATGAGAGTGCCGCCATAGACCAGTGGTAAGCCGCTCATCGCACGGCTGCGAATTGCCTGCCAGCGAGTCATGCGCCCCGGCGCCAGGGCGCCATAGCCAATCATCAGGCCGACGCCGCCGAAAATGGTAATGGCCGTCAACTCGAAAGAGCTGTGGCCGGAAACGAATGGCCAGAAGGTTTCGGTGAAACCCGCTACCGTGAGGTGGGAACTGACGGCCCCAAAGTACAGCCCGTTGAAAATCAGGAAGAACAGGCTGCCCAGCCCGAACAACAGTCCACCGGCAAAGGTGCGAAAACCTATGCTGATGTTGTTGTAGATGTAGTAGCCGAACATCTGGAAATCAGAGTCCGACCCGCGCTCACGCCCCAGAACATCGTTGGCTGGGTCATACATTTCTTCCATCCTCGAGACACTGCCCGGGTCGATGAGCGAGAAAATAATCTCGGGCTGGAGAACCACGGCAAGCGCCATGGCGAGAGCCGGTAGGTAGAAGAGCAACGTGGAGGTCAGCATGAACCGCCACTGCTTGCGAAAGGCTGCCGGAAAATCCCTTGCCAGGAAGACTGCGATCGATGTGAAAAAAGGCGTCCGCGTCCGGTACAGGTGCTGGTGACCATCAAGTGCAAGCTGGTTCAGCCGCTGCTGCAAACCGATGCTGTAGCGCCGTGTCCGGGCAAGCGCGAGGTGATGACACACCTGGCGGTACACGGCAGGAAAGTTCTTGCTGATGGTCTCGAGGGATTCAGCCTTCGAACGCTGTGCGAATCGCGGCGTAGACAGCGCATCAATCCACATCTCGAAAGTGTTCCACATTGGCGCGTGCCGGGATTCGAAAGCTTCCTGCCTCATGGTGTCCGGCGCTCACCAATCAGCCAGTTCGCGTGACCGACGAGTTCCTTGCGGTCGATGCCATCCAGTACAGGATCGAGGATCGCCGCCAGTTCCTCGGCGCGCTCGGTGTTCAAGAGGCTGGCGCGCTCCCCGAAACTGACTATCGCCTGTTGTTCGTCGAGCGACAGGCGGGCCGTTAGCGGCACTGCTGGCGCGTCACCGGGTTTACTGCCTGAGCCCTGTTTCGGTGCGTAGACAACAATAGTCCCGGCTGCGAGATCGCCGAGGCGCTGGAACTGCCTGCTCATCAGGACGGCCACACAGCCAAATGCATAGCAGCCCGGCAGTACATCAATGAAGCGAATCAGGTTGCGGATCAGGGACCCGGACCAGCCGACCGGCGTTCCGTTGGCGTTCATTACCCGTAGGCCCAGCGCGCGTTTCCCCGGCGTCGCGCCGTGATTGAATACCTCGAAGAGGACGTTGTAGAACCAGAGAAGGGCGAAGACCACCAGCAGGTGAAGCCCGACGCCAAGATCCCCGAGAAGCTCAAGGACGATCGCCAGCACCGTGAGCGTCACGAACTTGATCAGCGCATCGACGAGCCATGCAAGTGAACGTGGAGCAAGACCGGCTACGGGCAGGCGAAGTTCGACACCTTCGGGAGTCCCGATGTTGTAGGCGGTGTCGAGCAGCAAGCTAGGTCGACTTTTCTGTTAGTGCGCGCACGAACCTCCATTATCGGTATCTGCCACCCGATCGCAACTACCAGTTGCCGCTTTCCGCGGCCACCAGCTACTATGTCGGACCCCTGTAACTGCTGGTTTACTTGGCCGGGAGCAAGTCCTCGCATGAAAGACGTCGTAATCGTAGACAACGTACGCACCGGCCTTGCGAAGTCATTTCGCGGCAGCTTCAACCTCACACGCTCCGATGATATGGTCGCCCATGTCATTGACGCGTTGCTCGAGCGCAATCCAAACGTTTCCCCCGATGAGGTAGAAGACGTCATCGTTGGCATAGCAATGCACGAGGGCGAGCAAAGCGGCAACATGGCCCGACTTTCTACAGTGCTCTCCAAGCTGCCTGTGACGACAGCAGCAGCGACGATCAACCGATTCTGTTCGTCGGGCGTGCAGTCGATAGCGCACGCCGCTACCCAGATCGCTTCCGGGCAGACGCAGGTCGCGATGGCTGGCGGCGTTGAGTCGATTTCGATGAACCAGCGCCAGAAGCCCTGCGAGTACGAGAAGAACCCACGCTTGCTCGAGGAGAAGCCGGACATTTACATGGCCATGGGCAACACGGCCGAGGTCGTCGCGAGACGCTACAAAGTCACACGTGACGTACAGGACGAGTATTCGGTGCAGAGCCAGGCGCGCTACGCACAAGCCGTCGAGGATGGACGCATCGCTGACGAAATCGTCCTTATGAATGCGACGATGTTAAAGGTCAACAAGGAGACGGGCGAGCAAAGCCAGGTCGATGTCGTCGTCGATCGCGATGAATGCAACAGGCCCGGAACGACGCTCGAAGGCCTCGCAGGACTCAAGCCGGCGTTTGAGGAAGACGGTACCGTTACCGCGGGCAACGCCTCGCAGCTTAGTGACGGTGCATCAATGACGCTGCTGATGAGCGCAGACCGCGCCGAGCAGCTCGGGCTCGAACCAATGGGAATCTTTCGTGGCATTGCTGTCGCGGGCTGCGAGCCTGACGAGATGGGAATTGGTCCGGTGTTCTCAGTACCCCGCCTCCTGACCAACGCGGGCCTGTCAATGTACGATATCGACCTGTGGGAACTAAACGAGGCCTTCGCATCGCAGTGCGTCTACTGCCGCGATGCGTTGGAGATCGATAACGAAATCTACAACGTCAATGGTGGCAGTATTGCGATCGGTCACCCGTTCGGCATGACCGGCTCTCGCATGACAGGAAGCCTGTTGCGCGAACTTAGGCGCCGCGGCAAAAAGTACGGCGTGGTGACGATGTGCATCGGCGGAGGCCAGGGAGCCTCCGCACTGTTCGAAGCAGTCTGACGCCAGCGCGCCCTAGAGGCCGCTGCCCTTGGCAGTACCTGTCAGCTTCTCTGCATTCATGTCGTAGACAGCGCAGATGACCTCGCGGTCGTCCTCTCGCCAGCTCTGCTGTGAGGGGAACATGGTCGTGATGTCCAGCGAAGACGATTCATAGTCCTTGCCGACATACGTTGCGAATCGTTCTTGGCACGACTCAAAGGCAAGCTCTGACATGCCTTCCCCTTCAGGGTAGCTTGATACGCTTACGTCAAATACGGCGTAGGTTTCGTTGTCGTGCGGTTCGGAGCACGGGACGCCAGGAACGGAACTGACTTCCTCTTCAAAGCTGACGTCGTCGAAGCAATCGCCAACCTGAACATTGAAGGCACCAATGTTGCCTCCGTCGACGATGGCGCCACTGCTGTCGCGATCGGCATTGGTCGATGCCCCGTAAATGGCGAAGCCAACGATCGCCGCGAGATAAACAGCCCAACTTTTCATAATGCCTCCCTGGCACGCAATGTGTCCTTTCTGCTCCAAATCATGGGCTATCGAGACCGGGAAACGAACGACCTGTGTCTCGCTTTCGCTATATCGGCAGGTAGATCACGGTATTCGAAATCAGGATCATCACGAATATAAGCGCCGTCACCATTGGGCCCAGGTAAATCCGCCCGGTCATGCGGAAGAAGAAGCGATTGAAATAGGGCAGCACAAACATCATCGGCACGACGCCAAATAACAGGTTTACGTACAGCCACCCGTCCGTCCAAAAGACCGTACCTGTTACGGCAAATGTTACATATTGCACCACGACGATCAGAAGCAGTCCCAGCGAATTGCCTATTCCACCGAGCAGCAAGCTGCGCCATTCAGGCTGGCCAGCGAAACGCATGGCGGCGTTCATGCGTAATGAGTTCGATAGAAAAAATACAAAAAAGAACGGCACGTACATCGCCAGCAGCAACAGTAACTCGGGCTGGAACGGACGAACGCCCATAAACAGGAAGCGGTAGTCGACATGCAGGAAATAGTAGATGGCGAAGAGAGTCAGGAAGAAAAAAGTGAACAGGAATACTGCGAGCAGAAGCGTCTTGCCGAGCTCCGTGGCGGACGTCGAAGTGCCCCAGAACGCCGGAGTAATACCGTTCTTGCGACCAAAATACCGGTAGCTAAGCCAGAACATCAGGTAGCCGACAGTCCCGTTCAGTACTGCCCACAACATCACGGCATTGTTCATGCGCTGTGGGAAGAACCAGGTGAGCTGGCGTGTCGAGGCAGCAACAAACAGCTTCTGTGACAACTCCGCCATAGGGATGTAAGTCACGCTGGCAACAATCGCGCCGATCGAGAAGGTCGTCCAGAAGATCGCTCGGCCGCGTCCCGCCGGTTTCGGCAACGGCTGGGGAATGTCATGCACCAGGCTCCTGAATCTCGCCGACTGCAACAAGAGCTGCCCCGCAGGTACGACGGCAATCAGCGCTGCGATCAGGGCGATGACACCAAGCAGCTCTCTCCATTGCCAGACTTGATCATAAGGGTCAAGCGGACCCTGGAAGTCAAAGACCTTTTCAAAGAACTCAATCTGGTTGGCGATAGCCTCGGCCATGTACGGCTGGAACGGATGCAGGATGCGCTCATTGTGTACGACTCGAAGTGTTCGCTCGTACTCGTCCCCGTAGTATCTGCCGAGTTCAACTTCGGATATCGCCTTGTAGCCAGGTAGCCCGGAGTTGACGGCCCGTAGCGCCTCCGGCGCAGTGCGCATATCACCGTTTTCAAATTCGTTCCGGTAGGCACCTTCGTCGTAGAGCGCATACGCCACACCCACGTTGGAGCGAACCTCATTCAGGACCTCGTCGGTCAGCGTCAGTACGTAGCCCGACACATAGACCGAATGCAACTTGCTCGGAAGCCCCGTGCGCGCAGCTTCCCGCCCGAAAAAATTTGCGCCGCGAATCGCTGCATTGCCACCCGCCGAATGGCCGGTCGCCCCTATGCGCGATCGGTCTATGTAATTGAGATTCGCACTGCTCGCGGCGTAGTCAACAAGCGCAAACATGCCATAGCCTTCGGTTGTTGCCGCAATTCTGCTTAGTGATGCACTCGATGAACCCTGGGCGTAGGGGTCGATGGACGCGGCGACGAAGCCACGGCGCGCGAGCTCAATTGCGATATTGGACAGTGCTTCCTTCGAACGCTGGAATCCGGGAATGACGACAATAAGCGGAGCCGGTGAGTCGGCCGTAGCCGAGCGCGGCTTGAACAGGTCGGCAACGACCCATTGGCCGTTCTGAGTGGGGATCTTGATCGAGTCGACTTGAATGCTGCCGCCCGCGGTCTGTATCTGCGAGGCAAGCCAGCAGGACAGCACCAGTACCAGGAGGGCGACGGACAAGTGACGAACCTGGGCTGATTTCGACATCGGTAGATGTATATCAGCATTTTGGTATGGTGGCACGTGTGCTCAAAAAAAGAGGAGCAGAAAAATGCAGCTACCAATTACACTGATGTACGCCGGCATCTTCGCCATTTTTGCGTTGTTGCTGAGCTTCATGGCGGGCAGCACTCGAGGCAAATCCGGCATCTCGATCCTGCACGGCGACCCGGTCGACTTGAAACTGGCCGAGAAAGTTCGGCGTCACCAGAACTTTCTCGAGTACGTGCCGATGTTTCTCATAGTATTCGGGGCGCTTGAAGCCTTCGGCGTATCGTCTTTGTTCCTGTATATCGTAGGTGACCTGATGATAGTCGCGCGGATATTCCACGCATTCGGTCTGCACCACGACAACATGGCCCACATTGGCCGGCTGATAGGCGCGGGTGGCACAGCACTGCTCACACTTGTCTGTGCCTGCTACGCCATATGGCTGTCAGCGAATACGTTACTGTTCTAGTTGACAGTTATTCCGCCGGATCCGGTGTCGATCTTCAGCAGGTCACCACCGCCGCGCACCTCACCACGCAGGTGACGCTTGGAGATTCTGCCCTGGACGGTGACGGGGTGGTCGACGTTGATATGACCTGAGCTGGACTCGGCGTCGATCTGGAATGCGGCATCGTCCGGTAAGTCGATCTTGATGGAGCCGGAGCCCGTGTCGATGTCCCACGTACCCGCCTGGCGGCCGTCTACACGCACGCGCCCACTACCCGCACGGGCATGGAGTGCGCCGTCGATGTTGTGAATATCGATGCTGCCCGAGCCCGTGGAGACTTTCACATCGCCCGGGGCGGACTGCGTGAGATCAATGCTGCCGCTGCCGGTATTGGCGGAGACCGCACCGCCGATGCTGTTTAGTCTGATTCGCCCGGATCCTGTGCTCGCAATGGCGGGCCCGCCGATATTGTTCAATTCCACGCTGCCCGATCCGGAGCGCGCCTTCAGGACTTCCACAACGCCGTCAATTTTCATCGAGCCGGAGCCTGTTCCGGATTTCACGCGCGTACCGGTGGGAACGGTTATTTCGTAGCTGATTGATATATTCCTGAAGCCGCGACCCTTCAAATGGCCAACGCGAAGCCTTCCGTCGGACAGGTCGACCGGCGGGCTCGCCTCGAGCTTGTCCACCAGTTCCTGGGCGCTCTCGCTACTCCTGCTGAACCAGTTGGTCCCGACCTTGATGTAGCCAATAATCTCGACCCGGCCCGCGGCCCCGGTCTCGACCTTGATGCTGCCACTGCCAGTGGACACGTCCAGAATGATGGGCTCGTCTACGTTAAGTATCTGTTCGAAGGAGCCTTTTGCGGCATGTGCCTCAGAAAACCACAGGCTGGCAACGAGCAGCAGGCCGAGCAGCATCCACGTCGAGTTCGACTTCAAAGTCATTGTATTCTCCTCCGGGACAGGCGCCCCAATAAAGCGTTTCTACAGCTTAGATACCTGGCAACGCCGTTTGGTTGCGAGCGTCGCGCTTTATTTCAGCCACACGACGTAGAGCCCCTGCATTTGAGCGCAACGCTCATCGTCGTGGAACAGGTCGACGTGAATGTCGAGCCGGATACGACCAGGGTCCTTTGCCTGTAGCCGCGCCAGGCACGCCTCGAAATTTTCAGGCTCTATGTACGCCCTGACTATCAGGTGACCTCGTGCCGGCCGCTCGAAAGTCATCTCGTTCTTGTAGACGACGATTTCCGTGTCATGGACGTCGTTGTCAATGAACGCCAGCGTGGATACAGCCCAGCCGCCGAACAGGCAGATGCTCGCGATGCTGCCGCCAAACGCCGTACCCTTGTTATTGATGTTGGGTGCGAGCGGTGCCTCCATCGTCAGCGCCAGGTCGTCGAAATCAACGAACGAAAGGTGCATCGCTGTCAGCAACGGTATGTCGCGCTGACACTCGGCTTCGAAGCGTTTCAGGTCTATCATGCTGGATTCGATCCGCGCGTGGAGTAGAAGATGGATTTCGAATTCTCACCCAAGGTACAGGAGCTTCGCAAACGCCTTATGGCGTTTATGGACGAATACATCTACCCGAATGAGAAGTTGTTTCGTGCGCAGGTCGACGAAGGCGATCGCTGGGGAGAGCCAGCAATCCTCAGTGAGCTCAAGCCACGCGCTCAGGAAGCCGGGCTCTGGAACCTGTTCCTGCCGCAGTCCTACGGAGATTTCAGCCCCGGCCTGACAGTTCTTGAGTACGCGCCGCTTGCTGAAATCATGGGCCGCGTGTTGTGGGCATCGGAGGTATTCAACTGCAGTGCACCCGACACCGGCAACATGGAGGTGCTGGCCCGCTACGGCAACGCTGAGCAGCAGGAACAGTGGCTGAAACCGCTGATGCGCGGCGAAATTCGCTCCGCGTTCTGCATGACCGAGCCGGAAGTCGCGTCGTCTGACGCCACGAACATCGAAACCTCGATGGTCCTCGATGGCGACGAGTACGTTATCAACGGTCGCAAGTGGTGGTCGAGCGGCGCCTGTGGTAATCGCTGCAAGATACACATCGTGATGGGCAAGACGGATCCGGACAACGAAAGCCGGTACCGCCAGCAGTCGATGATTCTCGTCCCCGCTGATACTGAGGGTGTAACGGTCGAGCGCCCACTACAGGTGTTCGGTTATGACGACGCACCGGAGGGGCACGCCGAAGTCATCTTCGACAATGTACGGGTACCCGCCAGCAACATGTTGCTCGGCGAAGGCCGCGGCTTCGAAATTGCCCAGGGGCGACTCGGTCCGGGCCGCATCCACCACTGCATGCGGTTGATCGGCCTCGCGCAACGAGCGCTCGAAGCCATGTGCGTGCGTGCCGAAAGTCGCATCGCATTTGGTCGCCCGCTGATAAAGCAGCAGTCGGTTCGTGAAGATATTGCCCGCTCTGCCTGCGACATCGAACAGGCGAGGCTACTAACCCTGAAAGCGGCCGAGCGCATGGACAAGGGTGGCACCAAGGCGGCCAAGGATCTGATTGCCATGATCAAGATTGTGGCGCCGGCGATGGCATGCAATGTTATCGATCGCGCAATCCAGATTCATGGTGGCGCGGGTGTGTGCCAGGACTTCTTCCTTGCGCATGCCTATGCAGGTGCCCGCACGATTCGCCTTGCTGATGGCCCTGACCAGGTCCACATGATGCAATTGGGTCGCAACCTCGCGGCCGGTTACGCACAGCTACCGGACTAGGGCTCCTGCGTTGCCTTCCGAATCACTCCATCATCGAGGAGTAGATCGCAAACAGGGCGAAGCTCTTCCGCGAAATGCTTCCAATGATCAACCGAGCGCTGGTGCGGCGCTTCGCGAACCTGGTAGGCACTCGCCGTGGTGACGGCGGAGTCACTCGAGAAGTAATCGAGGCACGCCTCGTTCCATGAAAGACCGATGAACTGCAGAACAGGACGTAGCGTTTCTTCCGGCTCACGGACCAGCGCCTCGTAGTCCACTTCAATGAACCTCTTCCCGAATCGGGTCCGCCAGGTGTCCATGAGGTTCTGGTAGCGTCGGTAGTGCCGCGTGAGCTCAGCGAGATCGTAGGAATACAAATAGGCGTCGGCGAACAGCTGCTTGAAGATCGCGAGGCAGGTATCGAGTGGATTGCGGCGCATATGTATGACACGGGCGTTGGGCAGTGCTGCGAGTATCAGCGGCAGATACAGGTAGTTGGAGGGTAGCTTGTCGACGATATGCGGCGAATCCAGCCGCAGGCCAGACGTGATGTCGACGTACGCATCGCCAACCGCACTCGCATCCGCCTGCGCGGCCAACTGCATGAGATTCGCAGAGAATTGCCGCGGCTCATCGCAACCTGTCACCTGCCTGGCCGCAAAGCCGAAGTGCCGTAACTCACCCGCCGAGGTAACGGACGGGTGCGCATCCAGCATGCGATCAAGCAATGTCGTACCGGTGCGCGGCTGACCGACGATAAACACCGGGCCCGCATCAGCACACACGCCACGGTGTTCCTCCAGCCAATCGCTGGTAAAGGTTGCTTCGAGCGTGTCGAATAACTCGATTTCAGCAGCTTCGTCGTAGGCTACAAGCTCCCGTCGCGCCGCTGCACCGACCGACCAGGCCGCGAACGCGCCCTTCCAGTCTTCGAGGTCTTCACGTTCCTTGCCAATCGCGTATTGCAGGTAGGCGACGGACTGCGATGGCAGGTCGTTCCCGAGCATCCCGGTCATCATATCAACGTGCTCACACGTGCTGGCTTTGCTTGCGCGCGATAACAACCAGTGCGCCTGTGAGTTGCCCGGGTCCTTCTCGATGGAACCTTCCAGTATGTTCCGCGCCGCGTCGCGGTTACCCAGGTACAAATGCGCGTTGGCGAGATTGATCTGGAAGGGCACATGATCCGGGTTTGCCGTACGGGCTTTCTCGTGCCACTCGAGCGATGCTGGCAGATTGCCGACCAGGCGAAACACGGTACCGATGTGATCGAGTGTTGACGCATTGCCTTTTTGGGCAGTGGCCGCGTTTTGCAGGCAAGCCTCGGCACGACGCAACGCACCGCCTGTCGCGTAGAGTTCGGCGAGCCGTGTCCATGCCGCAGCATTTCCCTTGTTCAGCCTGACCGTGGTTTCAAGTGCGCGCAGGGCTGAAGCACGGTCATTGCTGGTCAGTGCAATCAACGCCGCGAGGTAGTGCGCGCGACTCATGTTTGGGTGGGCCGCCAGCGACTCTTTGCAGATATCCGCAGCGCGCTGCAGATTGCCTGCGCGGAACGCATCGAAGCCAGCCTGCAACAGGCGTTGGGCGGCAGCGTTGGGGCGGGCAGGTGGTCGGTCGGTCATTGTTGTGGGGTCAAAAAAAGGGGTGCTGGAAATCCGGCACCCCTGTTTTACACGCTTGCCGCGCTCTAGTCGAAGTAGTAACCGAAGCGCATACCGAAAGTCCGCGGACGATTCGGCCCAACGACCCAGTCCGGCGTAATGCCGCCGTTAACCTGGGCGCCGGCGTAGTTCAGCTCGTCGGTGAGGTTCTCGACGTAGCCCGTGAGACTCCAGTTGTTGTTGGACTCGTAGCCCACACGCATGGCCACTTCGTGCTGCGCGTCGAGCTTGGCCCACTGCAGTTCTTCGTAACCGCCGCCACGTTCACCTTCCCAGAAGGCTTCGAGGTTGCCGACGATCGTGCCGTTGCTCACAGGGAAATTGGCCTTAAGCAGTGCAGAGCCCATGAATTCTGGCGCCCAATTGAGCGAATTGCCTTCACAGGCGTCGACGTTTCCGTCAGGAATGCCGCTGCCATCATCTGCTCCACCGCACAGCAGCTGTACACCGAAGGCTTCGGTCTTGAGCCAGCCGGCGGCAAATACGAGATCCCAGTTATCGTTGATGGCCCATTGCGCGGAACCTTCGACTCCCTGGCCATCGACCTGGCCGAGGTTGTCTACCTTCGCGCCCTGGTCGAAGTAATTGACCTGCAGGTTCTCATAGTCGAACCAGAACGCAGTCAGGTCCAGGGAGACGCGCCCTGAGCCCAGAAGGCCCTTGTAGCCAATCTCGTATGACTTCACGTCTTCGGGCCTGAACTGGCCGGGAACAACGCCATCGGCAGGTGTAAGTGGGTCCTGGTCGCCTTCACCGAACCACTGAAACACGGCGTCCCCGGTTACAGCGTTCCTGATCGAGAACGTACCGTAACCGCCGGACTTGTAGCCTTCCGTATAACTGGCGAAGACCGTGTGGTCATCACCGGGCGTGTATCGCACGATCAGACGAGGCGTTGTGTCATTCCAGTCATTCGTGTCCGTCAGGCCCGTTGTCATGTAGCCCGGCAGGAAGTAACCGAGCAGCATGCTGTCGGGTTTGGGGACACGCGTCGAGAAGCGCTTCTTGTCGTACTGGTAGCGTACGCCGAAGGACACATCCCACTGGTCGTTGACCTGGTAGGAAAGGTCAACGTACGCAGCGTAGCCCGAGAACTTGCCGTCGATAAACGTATTCTCGGTCACCATGCCGTCGGCTGTCGGCGCGAACGGTCCCACAACGATGCCGTAAGCCGGGTAATAGTAATCCCAGTAGGCCTGCCAGTAATCGAAGTACTCAGAACAGTTGGATGCGCCATAGTAGGCACCGTAATACGCGCAAATGGCTTCCTCTTCGAGCGAGCTCGTGACGTGGTCTTCCAGGTTTTCCTCATACATCGAGACACCCGCATACCAGGATAACGGACCATCCGTCGTCGAGGTTAGACGCAGCTCGGTTTGCAAATAGTCGCCGCTCTGGTCCTGCTTGTAGAGGCCCAGGGTCCGCGGTGTCGCGTCGTAGTCTTCCGCATACAGGTAGTCGTGGTCCTTGTAGCCGGTTGACCATGACAGGGCCATGTTGTCGAAGTCGTATTCAACGTGCACGCCGATGTTGAGAATTTCGGCGTCATCGTCGTTTCCGCCAAACATGTTGGAATTCATGCCACGCGGATCTGCCGGCATGTTGAACGGGCCGAGAATCGATTCGAGATCGCCGAGACGAGGTGACCGATCGTCAACACGATAGGCCGAACCATCACGATCCGAATCCTCATAGTCGATGGTTGCAAACACTTGTGTGCGCTCGCCTACGTACAAGCCGGAGAGTCGTAGTGCTGTCTTGTCGTGGCCCAGGTAATCCTTGCCATCAAACGCGTTGGGTGCATGGCCGTCCTGTTTCGAATGATAGCCGGCAACACGCATTGCAAAGTTGTCGCCGACACCGATGTTAGTGGCACCTTCAAATGTGAAGCGGCCGTCTTCGCCAACGTCGACTTCAACGAGGCCATCTCTCGCACCGCCCAGTGTCGGGCGTTTGGTGTGAATATTGAACGCACCGCCGATGGCATTACGACCAAACAGGAAGCCCTGCGGCCCGCGGAGGATCTCCGCACGCTCGATGTCGAAGAGGGAGCTGACAACGGCACCATTGCGGCCTTCATACAGGCTGTTCTTAAAGAACGCGGCAGATGGGTCACCGCCAACACCGAAGTCCTGCGTACGGATGCCGCGAACGGAAATGCCGTCGATGAAACCGTCGGTGCTGTTGCCCGTTACGCCGGGCGTGAAAGATACGAGGTCTTTGACGTCGTCGAGATTGACGTCCTTGACGAAGTCGCCGGTCATGGCGGTAATTGCGAGTGGTACGTCCTGGATGCTTTCCGCGCGTTTGGTCGCGGTTACGGTGATCTCTTCGATCTCCTGGGCGGCACCGGTGCCGGCGACGGACGTTAGAACTGCTGCCGAAACAGACCGTGCAAGCAATGTCTTGCGAAATACGGTCGGCCTGATTTGTTGATCTGACACGGTTACTCCCCCCTATTTTTAGATCAACCGATTGAGACAGATTCATACGGTCGTGACAATGGCCAATATTCGACATATGAGGCGATGCCCGCGCATGGTGTAAGCTGAGGCGCCGCTGGCCATGTCGGGCGCGGCGTCGAAAAAGAATTGAGTAAGCTACGGATTTTTAATGAAAAAAAGCCAGCCGGTACCGATGTGGATGCGCGACAGTCTGAAAGAGGGCTTCTCGTACCTGCAGGCCGGGCAGCCCGAGAAGGCGGCTGAATGCTGCCAGCGCGTCCTGATGTCGAGGAAGGATCTGCCGGAGGCACACTTCCTTGTCGGACTCGTCGCGCTGGAGCTCGAAAATCGCAAAGTTGCGATCGAAGCCTTTGGTTCGGTGACCAAGCTCGACGTGACTCATGGCCCGGCGTGGGCCAACCTCGCCCGGCTTTTCATGATGGCCGGGCAGCCGGCACGAGCGGACAACGCGCTCGAGAACGCGGTTAAGTATGCCGATAACAATCCGGTCGTACTGGACCTCATCGGCCTGGTCTCATCGATGCTCGGCAACGACAAGGACGCACTCGACTGGTATGGCAAAGCCGTGGCCGGGGCCCCGGACAACGTGGGTTTCATGGTCAACTATGCAAACAGCCAGATGCACGTTGGCAAGCTGGAAGACTCTGCAGCGACCTTGCGTAAGGCGCTTCATGTGTCACCCGGCAACGCGAATGCTCACTGGATTCTCGCCGGGCTGAGCAAGGCCAAAGATCGCAAGCACGTCGAGGAGATGCAGGAGTTTATCGAGACGGGCCGTTATCCGACCAAGGCGCTGGCGTTTCTTTGCTACGGGCTCGGGAAGGAACTCGAGGACCTCGAAGACTGGGGTGCCGCATTCGACGCGTTTGCGAATGGGGCCGACGCCAGGCGCAGCACGATTGATTACAACGAGGCTGCCGAGGAAGAGATGTACGCGGCCCTGGAGCGAACATATACAAAGGAGTGGCTCGATGCGCCTGGGAGCAGCTGCGATTCGGCGGCGCCGATCTTCATAGTAGGCCAGCCTCGAACAGGCACCACGTTGGTAGAGCGGGTAATCACGGCGCATTCCATGGTGCATTCCGCTGGCGAGTTGAAGCAGCTTGGCAATGCCGTCCGGCGACTGACGAAGTACACTGGCGCAAGCCGCTTTTCGGCCGAGCTCGTAGAAGGTGCCGCGACCGTTGAATTCGAAAGGCTCGGCAACATGTACATCGAGACGGCGCGGACACTGGCCGGTGACACGCCGCACTTCGTCGACAAGCTACCTTTGAACTACATCTACCTGCCCGTAATCCTCAAAGCGCTGCCGAACGCGAAGATCATTCACCTGCGCCGCAACCCGATGGATGCCTGCTTCTCCAGTTTCAAGCAGCTGTTCGCCGACGCGTACCCGCATTCCTATAACCAGGAGGAAATGGCGCGCCACCATGCACGCTACTACTGGCTGATGGAGACCTGGCGAGAGCGCTTCGGCGACCGGTTTTTCGATGTGGCCTACGAGGACGTTGCCCGCGATCTCGAGCTCAATGCCCGGGCACTCATCGACTTCCTCGGTCTGCCGTGGGAAGACACCTGCCTTGAGTTTCACAAGCAAAAGACCGCGGTTACCACGGCAAGTGCTGTGCAGGTTCGCCAACCTGCGCACACTAAATCGATTGGGCGCTGGCGTCGTTACGAGCAGCAGCTCGAACCGACCCGTAAGGCGCTAGAGGCACTCGGCGTACCGCTGGAGACAAGTACATGACCAATAACAAGAAAGCGCTCCGGCTGGGAGACATGACGCTCCTGACCGTGTCTGCCATTTTGTTGCTCGACACGGTGGCCGCCTCTGCCGCGATCGGTGTTTCCAGTCTGTTCTGGTGGACGTTTCTCGGGCTGACATTTTTTGTTCCCTACGGGCTCATGAACGCCGAGATGGGTACCACGTACCCGGAAGAAGGCGGCATCTATGCGTGGGTACGAGATGCATTCGGGGGGCGCTGGGCATCGCGCATCACATGGTTCTACTGGGTGAACAACCTGCTGTGGGTGCCGTCTATATTTATCCTCTTCGCCAGCATCTTCAATCAGCTATTCGGTCTTGCTCTTGGACTCGGGGCGCAGATGGCCATGGGCATCGCCCTGTTGTGGGGTGCAGTCGCAGTCAACGTCCTGTCATTGAACATTGGCAAGTGGATACCGAACATCGGCGCAACGATAAAAATTGTCGTATTTGTTGTGCTGATCGGCGGGGCGTTCACCTACGTGTCGGGGCACGGCATGGCAAACGAGATTAGCCTCGAGGCCCTGGTGCCGTCCTGGGGCAATGGACTCGTCTACCTGTCCACGATCATCTACGGCATGCTCGGCTTCGAACTCATGTGTGCGACGCCGGGCGCCATTCACAATCCGACACGCAATATCCCTCGCGCCGTGCTGCTATCGGGCGCCATCATTATCCTGTTGTATGCGTTCGGAACCTTCGCTGTACTTGCGGCCATTCCTGTCGAGGACATCAATCTTGTCGAAGGGCTGGTTGATACGCTCTACCTGTTCTTCGGTGGATCAGAAATCGGCAAGACATTCGCTTTCGCGATGGGTGTCGGCATCCTGTTTACATTTTTCTCGAACGCGGTGACCTGGGCTATCGGCTGTAACAAGTCAGCATCGGAAGCGGCCGCCGAAGGTGAGTTGCCGGACTTTCTTGCGATCGAACACAAGAAGCACGGGACGCCACTCGGTGCAGCGCTCGCGATGGGTGTGTTTGGTTCGCTGGTGATCCTGCTCTACGGCGCCCTGGCCGGCTCCAACGAAGAGCTGTTCTGGAACCTGTTCGCGTGCAGCGCCGTCATGTTCTTGCTGCCCTATGCGGGTATGGTGCTGTCATTCGCGCGTATGCGTATCGTGGACCCTGGCCGGGCGCGCCCGTACAGGATGCCGGTTGGCAATGGTGCGGGTATCGTTCTCGCTGCCTACTGCGCCATCTGCATCGGTATTTCAGCCGTGTTCCTGATGTACACACCGGGCGAGGGATTCAACTGGCCGGTGACAATTGGCGTCATCATCGTTATGTGCTTGGGCGAGATTACGATTCGCACGTCAGAGCGGCATCGCACCGATTAAGTAGTGTCAACCGTCGTCGCTTACCGCGAAACCTGGAGGTCGTTGTGTTATTTCACTTAATCTATGTGAGTACTGCAGTCGTGCCCATGAACGACGATGATCTCGTAAGCTTGCTGCGGCAGGCCAGGGCTCGCAATGACCGACACCGGATAACCGGTATGTTGCTCTACAAAGACGGTCATTTCATGCAGGTCCTGGAAGGTGAAGAAGCGAGCGTAGAGAAAGTGTTTGCCGATATTCTGAAAGACAGGCGGCACAAAAGCGTCGACAAACTGCGGTCGGAGTACATTCAATATCGAAATTTCCCCGATTGGACTATGGGTTTTGCAAATGTCGACAATCTCGATCCCTCTACAGTGCCCGGGTTTTCGCGCTATATGGAGCGAGGGTTCAGGTCTGAGTTTTTTGCGGAGGACTCGGTCGAGGCCCACGCGATGCTATCGGCTTTCAAACGCGTTCCACCAGAATAACGATCTAATGAGTCTGCTTCTGGCCGAGGCTGTGTGATAACTCGCCGCTATCGGGGTGACAGAAGCCGATCTTCTCGACATCTCCCATTTAGCTGTCGATATCCAGGTCGATTTTTTCGAGACGAACG
>Ga0209344_10003039_pt1 | contig 17264 bp, 14 predicted proteins | sample Cruoilmetagenom6_FD_187293 | JGI IMG/M metagenome (GOLD analysis project Ga0209344, IMG submission 187293) | Oil polluted marine microbial communities from Coal Oil Point, Santa Barbara, California, USA - Santa Barbara Oil Seep Sample 6 (SPAdes)... | ecosystem: Environmental > Aquatic > Marine... | reverse complement strand
CGGGGTTGAGGTATTTGCCTTTGTTGGCGTTGGATTTGTATTCCTCGGTGGGGATTCGGTTTTGGTTGGCCCATGCGTCGTGGCGGATGCCGGTGACCATCCAGGAGACTTCGAGGTTGGGGAGGCCGCCGGAGATAATGAATGAGTTTTGGTCTGGGGAGGATTCGATTTTGGAGAGGATGAACACGGGGGCGTATGCGCCGATGGTGGTGAGCTGGTAGCGGAAGTCTTGGTTGAGTGCGTTGAAGTATGAGGGGAGGGTGACGATGGCTTGTCCTTGTTTGTTGAGGATGGCGACGCCGTCGTAGATGTTTTTCATGTCGGGTGATTCGACGAATGAGTGTGAGAGGGTCATGTTTTCTGGGTCTTGTGGGTGGTCGATTTTGAATGAGCCACCGGATTTGGAGAGTGTGCCGGTGACTGAGACATCGCCGGAGAATACGCCGGCGTACCCTGATGCGCTGCTGGCGTAGACGCCCCAGCCTGAGCCGGCGTGCGAGCCCCAGACGCCGATACCTAGAGCTCCTGTCCCGTTGTTTTGTCCGCGCAGGGCTGTTGAGTTTGAACCAGCGGCTGTGGGTGTGATGATTGAGTGCACGCCGTAAGCACTCGATGATTGTGAAGAGTTTTCGACGAGGACTGTTGGGGTGGTTCCTGTTGTTTGTGTTTTGCGGAAGATGCCTGCGTGTCCGGGGCCTGCGGTGTGGGCGAATAGTGCGTCGCCGGCGTTTGCGGCGTGGACGGTGAACTCGCCACCGACGCCGTCGATTGTGGTGCCGTAGGTTCCTGAGCCGTTGCTGCTTGATCCGGCGACACCTGTGTTTTCACCGATGCCGTGGACTCCGGTGGGCGCGGGGACGCCCGGCCATGGGGCGTAATCGCCGGCGAATCCGATGAGTCCCCAGACTGGTCCTCTTGCGGTGATTGCGCCGCCGACGGTATCGTTGTTTGTGATTTCGAAGACGCCTATTGCATTTTGGGGTGGGTTGCCGTCTCCGGCGTATGGGAGCTCAATGCCCAGTGCTTGATTGGCGGTGAGTGCGTGGAATGCGCGCGGGGTGAACTCGACCTCTTGGCGCGGGGTGAGGGTGGTGTAGCCGAAGTCTCGTGTACGGCGGACTTCGATCTGGAGGTAGCGTCGGGCTTGTGTTTGGAATGCGTCGTCGTCGAGGTCGAGGCTGACGGAGAAGAGGCCGTCAACGACGGGGGTGGCTAGGACGGTGGTGGTGGAGCCGACCTGGAAGTCTGGTAACCCCGGGGTGGCGTCGGTCCAGAGGGTGAAGCGCAAGTCGTAGCTGCCGTTGGCGGGCAGGTCGGCGTTGCGGAGTGAGCCTTGGTAGTTGAAGGAGTTTTGTGCGGCTGCGGCGGATGCGATTGCGGCGATGAGTGTGATGGCTTTGGTGTACATGTGATTCCCTCTGTGTACTGTGTTGGATTTTGCATCCATTTTACAGATTTCGGAGGTGTACACAAGGCGGGAGTACGGGGTTTGGGGAAGAAAGGGTTTTCTGGGGGGCTTATGGCTTGTGGTCTGCGACCGTTTTGCGTACTTGGTCGATTGTTGGATTCACGGCGGCGATGATGCCTTCCGGGTTGAGAAGAAACTTGGTTGGGTATCCGCTTACGAGGTAGTTGAGGCGGGCGTTTTCTTGGGTAAGGATCGCGTTGGGCCAGTCTGCTTTGTTGCTTTGGAGAAGTTGCTTTGCGTGTTCGGGTGATCCGGTCACCAGGTAGCCGGCGATGGCGAAGTGCTCTTTGCTCAGCTCGTTCTGGAGAGCGACCAGGTCTGGGAGTTGTTTGACACAGGGCATACACCATTCGCCCCAAAAATCAACGAGCACCCATTTGCCTCGCATTGATTCGATTGAGAATGTGTGAACGCCTGCAAGCGTATCGTGCTGGGCGATCGGGAATCGGTCGCCGGCGGCGAGCTGTTTGATCTTGATCGGGGGGCCTGGCTTCGGGGTGAGCTCGATGGTATCGCCGGCGGGGTCGATGCTGACTGCGTAGGCGGTGCTTCCGATCTGGATCGAGGTTGTTCCTTCGGTGGCTTCGCCAGACATGAGCTGGTCGCTGACTTGGTTGTCACCGTTTCGGTCGATCAGGAGGAGGTCACGCTCGCCGTCGTATCGGCCATCGAACTCCCAGTCTTTGAGTCCGATGAGGTACACGGTGTCGTTGATTTTGAACTCGCCCGTGCGGTAGTTGAGTCTTTTGCCCCAGAGTGTTGTTTCTCTGGTGCCCCGCCGGCCGTGGACTCGTTCCATCATCGGCTGCATTCCTTCGAGGACTTCGCGTTGGGAGAACAGGTAGGAGATGGGGTAGCCGTCGATTGATGAGGTGGTGGCTGTGACTTGGGATTCATCGTTGTTGATCTCGAGGTGGTGCGGTTTCTCGTCGCTGAGATCGTTGTCTCGATCGGTATCGATGTAGATCAGCAGGTGCCCGTTTTCGCGTTCGGCTGCGACCGCAAGCCGGCGATCACCATCGCCGATGTAAAAGGCTGTGATGAGGCCATCACCTGAGCGGAATATCGGGGGCGTGATCTCTGGGTGCTTGCTTGGTTGGGCGAGCAGCCTGGGCAGGCTGAATGACGAGTCGTCGTAGACGGTCGGCGGGTTCATCTTGATCTGATGTGTGGTCTGGTGTGTGGTCGGCTCGGGTTGTGGCGGGGTGGTTGGGTTGATCGGTAGGCAGAGGAGTGCGGCGAGGAGTGTGGTCATCTGTGTGCCTTTGCGTTTGTGGGCTGGATCGTCGGCGTGTGGTGTTCGTTCTTGGTTACGGGTGTTGTATAAAACCGCGAGCCTGTCCTTGGCTCTGGGGCTTGGATGCGCGGCGCAGCACAACTGGTCAGAAACTTAAACATTTCTAACCAGAAAAATCGGTTTGTGTATGAGCGTTGGATTGTGAGGGGGTTAGACCTTCGCCAGGCGGGTCTTGACATTGTCGAGGACATTCATGAAGTTGATGTAGCCGTCGTAGGGGGAGTCGTAGGGGGAGAAGTATTTGTGGACATCGCCGTCGGCCCAGTACTTGGTGCACATGTAGTAGAAGTGGTCGCTGGTGGTGAGCTTGCGCCAGTCGTTGAGGAGGTGGTCGATTTCTTCGGATTGCTTTTGGTCGGCGGTCGAACCTACATCAGCGCCCGAAGCCGGGGCGGGTTTGGATTTGATCTCGACGATGCGTTCTTTGAGTGCGCGCTCGACGCGGTAGGTTTCTTCGAGGGCGTTGTGCTGCATGGCGTTGCCGCGCCATGCGGTGAGGTCGCGTTCGGTGTCGGCCCAGGAGATGAAGTCGGGGACATCGTACTCGCCGATGGGGTCGAAGCGTTGGAGTGCTTCGGTGGGGGTGATGAAGTGGTTCTCGGTGGTGCCGTCGGATTTTTTGGCAACATCGAAGACGGCTTCGGGGAGTTTTTCGAGGAACTTGAAGATCCCGGTGTCGGCCCATTGGTGCTCGCCGAAGGTTTCGTAGTCCATGAAGAGGTTGCAGAGGTAGCCGTCGCCGTTGATGTTGTGGACCCAGTGGGCGAACTTCTCGGCCGAGAGCGGGTGCTCCTCCCATGCTTTGTTGGAGAAGCGGAAGGCGATGTCGTCGGAGAGCTTGTAGTTCTTGAGCATGAGTCCGAAGGGTCGGTTGTTGGGGCCCATGATGGGCTGGCCGTCGGCTGCTGCGGGTGGGCGGTAGAGGTAGGCGGGTGATCGGTAGCCCAGGTGGGTGTCGGTGCCCTCGCAGATGGTGCCGAGGAATCGGGGGTCGCCGTTGTTGTCTTTGATTTTGGAGAGGGCGCTGGCGAGTTCGTTGGCGTAGATGAGCTCGGTGTTGCGGAAGACGCGGGGGGTTTGGCCGAAGTGCTGTTCGACGAGGTTGGTGTGCATGTCGAGCTGGTGGTGGAACTCGTCTTGGGAGTAGAGGAAGGAGAGGGAGTGGTAGTAGGTCTCGGCGACGAACTCGACGCAGCCGGTGTCTGCGAGTTGCTCGAAGAGGTCGAGGACATCGGGGGTGAACTTCTTCCACTGGTCGATGACGGTGCCGGTGATGGCGTAGGAGATGCGGAAGTTGCCCTCGTGTCGTTTGATCAGCTCGAGCATGAGCTTGGTCGTTGGTCGGTAGCACTTGTCGGCGACTTTTTCGGCGATCTGCCGGTTGGCCTCTTCGTGGAAGTAGAAGGGGTCGGTGTGGAAGACGGAGTAGGGCTTGAGCCGATGGGGCTGGTGGACCTGGAAGTAGAAGACGATTGAGGCCATGGGATCACTCCAATACAGTGCGTCGGGACCGTGTTATCATCGTGTGTTTTGGGGGGAATGCAAGATGTTTTGTTGGAAAGTTGGGTGAAGGCCGCGGGGCTATCCTTTGGGGTGAGGTCGGCTGGGTGTCGGGGTATGGCTTTGGCTTTGGGTGATGGTGGGGCGTTGATGCGGAAAGATCACTTCGTGAGATCGCTGGCGGAGCCGACGCATGTTCGGTTTGGATATTACTATCTCTGGTTGATGTTCGCGATGTTCTATCAGCCGAGCACATGGGTCGAGTACATCGGGGTGCCGATGGCGATCGTGGTGTTGACGATGGTGCTCAGCTTGTTGATGTGCCGGGTCTTTTCTTGGTTTTCGATCAGGGGCTCGGGGAGTGGGCGTCCACAGCACATCATGGGCGAGCATTTGTTGGATGAGCTTGAGGACACGCTGGATTTTTCAGATGGCGAGGTGCACCTGCTCAAGGGGAGGATGACCCGGAATGGGACCCTGGAATACTCGGGGATGCTGCTGGCGTGTGTGGTGGGTTTGGTTTTTCTGTGGCTGCGGGATCTGCCGGGGTCGATCATGATCGTTATTGCGGCGTTTGGCTTGGATCTGTGCTGGTCGATCGCGTTGTACTGCACGCGGGTGCTCGATGTTTTCTGCTGTGTACATGCTGACCGGGCGGGGCTGCGGATCAGCCGGGGGGTGTTGTCGCGCGAGGGGCATCTGGGCTATGACGCGTTCACTGTCCAGCACTTCTTTATTCGCTATGGGCTGGTGCGTGTGGTAGTGAGCGCGGGGGATCGGCGGTACGAGTTCATCGCAGATCTGGGCTCGTACACTGTTCTTCGGCGGTTTATGAAGCTGGGGGTGAATGCGGATTTGGCTGAAGGTGAGGCAGTATGATCTGGATACCGGTCTTTGCGGTGGTCATGCTCTTGGTGATTCATTTATCTGCGATTCGAGCGGTCGAGCATGTGCGGTACTTGGTCGCTTCGGGGGGCGGCGGGGATCAAGATCTTCACCGGCTCAATGAGCAGTGTGTGTTGAGGGTTGGTCCGGGGATCACGCCCGTGAAGATCGCGCTTGTTTTGTGTTTTTGTTTGATGGTTGTGCCGTCGTTGATCACCGGATATTACTACGGGTGGACGCCGCTGGGCCTGTTTTCTTTTGATGGGGCGATGTACGGCTTCGGGCTTGGTGTTGTGCTCGGCACGCTGCCCATACTTGGCATCAACTTGCATCAGCCGGGGCATATCTTGATCGATCAAGAGACCTTGCGGGTGCCTCGGCTCTTTGGGGTGCGGGCGTTTACGCGGTGCGAGACTCGGGTGTGGGTGTACCGATCCGCAAGCAATGTGTGCTCGTGCCTCGTGCGCGATGGGCACAAGCGGGCGCGCTTTATCATCGATGATGAGTCGATGGAGCTTTTGAAGCTGTGGGCGATGTAGGGGGAAGAGCAATCGTGATCGGCTGGAGCGATTGGTCGGGGGGATTGGGGAGCCCCCTCCGTCAGCGTTGCTGACACCTCCCGCGGAGGGCCGGGGGAGGTGGAGAGATGAAGGAAGGGCTATTTGGCGAGGTCTTCATCGGGCGGATTAGCTTCAGCGGGTTCGGCTAGTTTGCGGACCTTCCGGATGAGTCGGCAGGTGTTGCCTACGACAAAGACACATGTAAAGACGAAGATGCTCGAGGCAGCCAACAGCGGGAGCGCTAGATCCATTGAGAAAAGCGTCGTGAGCCAGGCGATGATCCAGACGAGAAGTATGAAGTAGATGAGCTCGAAGATGTTCATGGTCGGCGATTAGGCGAGGTCTTCATCGATCTGATCTGATCTAGGCGACGGCGATCGCCCAGATCAGCTTTTCAGAGTTGTGTTCGATTCTGGTCGATCATGGGCAGCCTGCGCCGAATGCGTCGAGGAACGCGGATACATCGAAGAAGTCCAGTACGCCGTCGTTTGTTAGATCTGCCGTGCATTCTGGTGTGCTCTGCCCTCTGTAGACATAGTACGCTGGGTCGCTCGTGATTGAGAATGGGCCGTCGGACACTTCGACGGTATAGACGCCTTCGACCTCCGGGCCCGAGGCGATCTGCAGGACACTCTCTGTCGTGCCGGTGTAGTTCGCGTCGAGATCGCTGATCGCGACGCCGTCGAGATACCACTGGTAGCTCGTCGCTCCGGTCGCGACGACCTGCATGAAGAAATCGGTGCTGTCGTCTTCAACGACCAGGCTCTGCGGCTGAGTTGCGATGCTGACATTTGAATCGTATCTGAATACGATCGATTGATCGATCGATCCCGGGGTGTTGGTGTTGTACCTTGGGATGCCGACGAATGCGCTGCCATCGGCCAGTGCGACTCCATTGGTATCCGATGGGAGCCGGATGAGGCCGCTGGATGGTTCGAGGATTGCGAGCTCGACGCCGCTGGATGCTTCATAGATCGCGGTCTTCTGGGTGGAGCCGCCGGATTGGCTGACGAGGACCAGCCCGTTGTTGTTGATGTCGACTTGTATACTCATCGAGAGGTTGATGCTTCCCGGGTTTACGGTCTCTCCGATGTCGAGCGTGCGCACCAGATCGCCGGTACTGATATCGAACACATGCACGGCGCCGGAGTTCTGACCCGTGTGGTCTTGCCATGGGGCAGCGACCACGAGGTACTGATCGTTCATGGCGATATCAAAGCCGAATCCGGATGGGTCGATCGCGTCGGCGGGTGAGTAGATTGTCCGGAGGTGCTGCTGGGTGGCGAGGTCAAAGAGCTCGACGCGTTCGGTGTTTCCGCCGATGAGAATCCCTGCGTTGAACTGATTCGCGCCCACGGCGACCACGCCGTTGTGGATATCAACCGATGAGCCAAAGAACCCTAAGTTTTCTGTCGCTTCGGAGGGATGGATTGTCCCGAGTCGGGCGCCTGTGTTCTCATCGATGAGATAGACCTTCCCGATCCGGAATCCAGTGCCTTCATCATCAGTCGCGAGTGCTGATCCGATGGCGACGACGCCCTCGTTGACATCAATGCTCAACCCGAACACACCTTGTGAGTTGTCGTCTGGATCTGGGACGATCTCAAAGCGTTGCCCGGCGAGCGCATCAAAGACAAACACCGATGGGTTGGGATAGGCCAGGCCGCCGAGGCCACGCTCGCTGCATGCCACGGTTTGGCCGTCGATTGCTATATCTCTGCCCGCGCCCAAGATTTGGGTTGAGGATGTTGGGATGAGTGTCCGGATCGGGAGTCCGGTATTGAGATCAAACAGATAGATTCCTGAGCTATCGATTCCTTGCAGATCTTGAAAACCGGCTGCGAGGTAGTCGGTGCTCACGCCGATGCTGTCGCCATAGGAGTGCGATGTGTCTGTGACTTCGAAGGACTGGCTCTCATTGAGCGCCTGAGCATTCACAATCGGCGATGCAAGGGAGAGCATGGTGAGCAGCGGTGCGATGCTTGATCTTTGAATGAGGTACATAGGTCATCCTTTCGAAACCTTTGGTTTTATGGTGAGTGCTCGAGAACAGATTTGCTCTCCATTCAAGCATACTTCGGTATCGGTATTGCTATCGTTTTTTCGATTTTCCGGAGTATTTCACATATTGGTGGGGGGCGGTTGATGACTACACCCGTCCATATGGCGAATAAAGCGTGTCAAGACGATGTCTTGGTCTCCCGGTTCTTCCATCAACCAAACCATTTGGTTTTAGGTCTTCATCGAGCTGATCTGGGCGACGGCGATGACGCTCAGGAGCATGACGGGGATGAAGACGCCCAGGGCTGGGGGGAGCCCGGGGATGGAGGCGCTGGCGCCGAGGATGCCGCCGATGAGGGAGATGATGGCGATGGGGGCGCACTTGAGCGACTGGATCACGGCGTTCTTGGGCTCGCGGGTGATAAAGAAGGGCATCGAGATCACCAGGGCCAGCAGCGACGAGATCATCACGGCGAAGCGGCCCCATTTGATGCGGGTGTAGCGGGCGCGCTTGCCCGGGTCGGTCAGCGATTCGCGGTCGAGCATCTGGGAGACCTGGCGGAAGCTCAGGGCCTGGGAGTAGGACTCGTAGCGGTTCATGCGGAGCTCGTTGGGATCGAGCGAGGAGTCGATGGTGGCGATTGGGGTGGCGGGGGCGATGGTTTCTGTGCCTCGGATTTGGGCGAGCCCGTCGGTGAGGACCCAGGTGTTGTTGGCGTAGGTGGCGGACTTGGCGGTGATGACGCGGGCGGCTTTGCCTTGCTCGTCGCGTTCGAGGATGTAGACGCCGGTGAGGGTGTCGGTGTCGGCGTTGAAGGACGCGGCGCGGAAGAGGCGGCCCGAGCCGTCGAGGGTGAGGGGGACGGAGGCGGACCCGAGTTGGCGTGAGCCGGCGTCGCCGTGATCGCGGACGAGCAGCGGGGCGATCTTGGGGATGACGAGTTCCATGTTGACGATCTGGAGCCCGGTGAAGCAGAAGGCGACGACGAGGACGGGTCGCATGACGCGGTGGAGCCCGACGCCGGCGGTCATCATGGCGACGAACTCGCGGTGCTTGGTCATCTGGGAGAAGGTGAAGCCCATCGCGCCCACGAGGATCATGCCGATGAGGAAGTTGTAGAGCTGGAGGAGCTTGGGCCACCAGAGGTCGGCGATGAGCAGGACGGTGACGACGGCTCGGCGGACGCTGGAGATGTCCTCGCCGGTGTCTTGGGCGCCCATGCGTTCTGCCAGGCGGAGGAAGCGGTCCATATTGAGGGAGACATCGATCACGAGCACGAAGCTGAAGAGGATAAAGAGCAATGCGAGGACATTGAAGATGTACTGGCGCGCGATGTATCGGTCGAGGATGGTCATGGACAGTGAAGGATAGGGGTGGAGGCGGGGATTGGCAGGTGATGGGTGGATTTGGGTTGTGCTGGTTTGTGGTTGATATTTGGGGGGTCTGTGGTATGGTGGGGCGGTCTGTTTTGTAGCCGAAGAACACTTGAGAGGGGACATAGTACATGCATACTTCACACACACATCGTTCAATGCGTTTCATGCGTATCGCATTGGGCGGCTTGTTGGCGATCGGGCTCTGTGCGCCGATGGCGGCGGCTCAGTCGACGAGCTTTACCTATCAGGGGTCGCTCGAACGCAACGGGGAGCCGACCAATGGGCTCCACAATATCCGGTTCCGGGTGTATGACGACCTGACGCCGGGCGCTCCCGATATGCAGATCGGGGCGATCATCACGGTGCCCGGGGTGATGGTGGTGGACGGGCTGTTCAGCCTTGAGCTTGATCTGGGGAGCGACATGTTTTCCAACACCGACGAGCGGTATCTTCAGATCGATATCCAAGCCGTCAGCGGGGGCGGATATATTCGGCTCGAGCCCCGCCAGCGGGTGACGCCCACACCAAGGGCGATCTCGGCGTTGAGTTCGGAGACTGCCTATGGGCTTGAGCTCCCGGTCTCGGCGAACAGCGACGAAACGGATGTTGATGCGCTCTTGAGCATACAACATCTTGGGCCCACGGGCATCGCGATCCGAGGCATTGGGAGAACGACGGGGGTGATCGGTTTTGCCCCCGGATTTACCAATGTAGATTCGTACGACATTGGCAGCGGCGTGGTGGGGGTCTCTCGCGGGACGGGGGTCTACGGGACATCGCAAGATGGTCGTGGGGTGGCCGGCCGGAGTATCAACGGCACGGGCGGGTACTTCTTCACACGCAGCGATGATCTCGATCAATACGGGCTCCACGCGCGTTCGATCGGCGACGCTCCTGCGGGGCTCTTTGAGGTGGCGAACTCCGCCGCGACCCTCCCGGCTTTGATCGTTCGGACGAACTCGACTATGCGGAATGCGATTGGGGTGCACGGGCTGATCGAATCCACTACACCCGGGAATAGTTCGACGGCTGTTCGCGGGCAGAATAACGGAACGGGTGGGAATGGGATCGGTGTCTGGGGTTCGCATGCGGGCAGCGGCTGGGGCGTCTACGGATCGAGTGTAACTGGTTTTGCTGGCCGATTTTCCGGTGATGTTTCGATCTCTGGGACGCTGAGCAAGAGTGGTGGGTCGTTTAAGATTGATCATCCGCTTGATCCTGAGGGGATGTATCTTTCGCACTCGTTTGTCGAGTCGCCGGACATGAAGAATATTTATGACGGGGTGGTGACGCTCGATGATGAGGGGCGTGGGGTGGTGACCATGCCGGTGTACTTCGACGCGCTCAATCAGGAGTTCCGCTATCAGTTGACTTGTGTGGGCGGGTATGCGCCGGTGTACATTGGTGAGGAGATCGCAGGCCAGAAGTTCGTCATCGCCGGCGGGCACGCGGGGCTCAAGGTTTCTTGGCAGGTGACGGGTGTGCGCTGTGATGCGTGGGCGAACCAGAACCGGATCAAGGTTGAAGAAGAGAAGTCCTCCGAGGATCAGGGGTATTACATCAATCCTGAGGCCTTCGGCAAGGGCAAAGAGATGGGCATCGGGCAGCGCCAGCTCGAACGGATGCTGGGCGTCGAGCACTGAGCCGACGGCATTTATTCTTGATTGCGAGCGGCGGTCAGCGCGGCGCGGATCGCTTGGCGTTCGTACCGGGCGGCGTGTGGGACTGAGGTCTGTAGAAGCTGAGCGAGGGCGGTGCGGGTGAGCGGTGGGCAGCCATCGAACCCGAATCGGCGGGTGAGGATGGTTCGGTCGCGTTCTTCGAGTTGTTTAAGGATGGGTTGAGTGCGCGTATAAGGCATCAGCCACGGGTGCCATGGGGTGATGAGTGTGGTCCAGTCGGCGATGGTGTGTCCGGGGGGGATGCGCCGGGTGGCTTTGCCGTCGGCGATTGGTTGGGCGATGTCGGGCTGGGCGAGGGCGAAGCGGGTGATGGCGAGCCCGGCGGGGGCGGCGATGCGGGCTTTATGGGAGGGGTCGAAGCGGTCGATGGCGTCTGACAATACGCGGATGCCGCCGAGGAGAAGGAACGACGCGCGGGAGGGGTCGAGCGAGTCGATGGGGCCTCCGATTTGGAGTTCGGTGGTGGAGAGGACGAGATGGAGTTGTGATTCGACGAGCTGGGCCTTGAGCATGCCCGCCAGGCGCAGGTCGGTTTCGATGGCGTCGAGGATCGGGCCCGAGGGCGTGGCGGGGGAGAGCGCTGCGTGTTGGCAGCTCGCACGTCGGCAGAGTAGGTGGTAGGCGCGGGCTTGCATCTGTTCTTGGTAGACGACGGTGGGGGCGCGGTGGCGCATGGACTTGATGAGTGCGCACAGGTCGGTCGGTGCGTCGACGGTGAGCCCGCTGGTGATGGCGGGGGAGTTGAGGATGTCGCGCTCTGTTTCGTGGGATTCGCGGGTTTCTTGGTGGGCGCCGGTGGGGAGATCGAACGAGGCGATGAGGTTGGCGCGGGCGATGTTGATGGCGCGGAGGGTGGCGTTGTGTGAGCGTTTGGTGTGCTTGGCGATGTGTGCGGGTTCGATGCCTCGCGTGATGGCGCGGAGGGCGAAGCGTTGGTTGCGTGGGGTGCTTGGGCCGGGCTCATTGAAGATGGGGGTGGTTGCGTGCTCGGCGCGCGCTTGATCGATGCGGAGGAGGGCTTTGCGGACGCCCTCGTGCGAGTGCCCGGTGCGCAGCGCGATGCGCGCGGCGGCCTGCGAGCGTGACCAGCCCAGGCGGGCGCGGTAGCCTGTGGCTAAACGCTCGAAGCGGGCGAGCTGGGAGTCGTTGATGCGATCGAAGCGGGCGGCTTTGCCCAGGCGTTTGGTGTTGAGTGATTCGAACCATTCGACGGCTGAGCGCATGAAGATGACGCTGCGGTGGCCGCTGCCAAGATCGAGGCGGCGGGCGATGAGCCCGAGTCGGCGGTAGCGCTCGATGGTCTTTCGGCTCACGCTCCAGCGTTGGCTCAGGGAGTCGATGGTTTCGTAGGGTTCGTGGATGTCTGATGGGGAGAGCTTGGCGGTCTCGGAGATGCGCTCGGCGATGGCCGAGAGGTCGCCCCGGAGGGCTTCGCCCGGGACGAGGGCTGGGGATGGGAGGTCTGGGCGGTAGCCGGTGATGCGGAAGACGATCCAGTCTTCGGGGTAGGCGATGTCCGGGTCGACCTGTGGGGCGAGCTCGTCGATGCGTTGGAGGTGGCGGAGGAGGGTGGGCTTGGAGGCGTAGCCCAGCTCGTTGGCGAGCTGCACGATGCAGGGCGTTTTGGCGTGGGAGACGGCGGGCATACAAACAGTTTATACGGGTGTCGTCGCGGTAATGGGCATCCACTTTGGGGCGGTGGTGTCGAGGATGTTGTGGGCTTTGAGTTTTTCGTAGAAGAGGGTGACGGCTTGCTGGGCGCGGGCGTCGGGGTTGAACTTGAGGAGCTGTCCGATGTAGGTGCGGGCGAGGTCGGCGGGCCAGCGGTGGGTGCGGGCTTGGTTGGTGACGAGCCAGTCGAGGCGGAGGTTGTTGCGGAGTCGGACGCGCTCGAGCATCGCGGCGGCTTCAAGGATGCGCGTGGTGTTGGCGTCTTGGGTTCGGCACATCCAGGTCGCGTAGACGAAGGGGAGCCCGGTGAGTTCGAGCCAGGCTTGGCCGAGATCGATCTGGTGTGGGTAGCGGACGGCGGGGGGGGAATCGACGACGACCTTGTCGCCGATGAGCAGGACGGTCTCGGGCCAGGCTTCGTCGGGGGTGTCGGCGTCGGTTCCGGATTTCTCTTGGGCGTGGAAGGGCTTGAACTCAGCGGTGACCCCGTGGAGCTCGCGGAGGATGACATCGCTGAGCATGACGGAGGTGTGCGAGTCGGTGTCGGCGTGGACGGTGGTGATTTGCTCGGGGGGGACAGCCGAGAAGAGGCGGACGGTGAGGGTGGGGCCCTCGCACCCGATCATGCCGGCGGGGATCAGGGTGAGGTTGCTCTTGGGGTCGGCGGCGTCGACGATCGAGGCGAGCCCGATGTCGGCGGCTCCTGATCGGACCATGTCCCCGATGCGCGAGGGGACGGCTTTGATGAGCTCGCAGCCGGTCCAGGTGTCGAGCCCCTCGATGAGCGAGACGGTGTTGAGAAACTGCACGGCGGCGATCTTGATTGGGGCTGGATTGGTCATTTGGTGGGCTTTGGTGGCTGTGGGGGGCGATTTGGGGCTGATCTGGTGGTGGGCCCGGGGTTGCTCTGGGCGTGGTAAAGAATCACGAAATTGGGACGCTCAACCGATAGATTTACTGGCACTGCGGTGTTTTCGTCGTACATTGAAGGCATGCCAGCGGACAAAAACTCCGCGGATGAAGCTCGAAGGCCGCGAATTCGGTTTGAATTGGTGGCGATCTCTCTCTTTCTTTCCCGTGTTCCACAGCGCTTGCTCGGGGGCACGGATCGAGGTTCATCAGCAGTGTTTTTGGCAGGTGGCAGAACTTTTGCCCCGTGAAAACGGGGTTTGAGGGTAGAAAGACACGCTCGGACTGTTTTCGACACCATGCTCGCTTGTGTGAATCACTCGCTGATTCATATGAAACTGATCATGGGGTGGGTAAGGAAAGGCAGACGAGTCCGGTCTCGATCGCACTACACACGCCTTCGGGTGCATCGCGATTGATCGGGTTCCACGAGTGTTGACAGATTACCTACCCACCCGGCGTCGGGTTGCGTTACAGCCCGGCGTCGATTTTTTATTTTTGTGGGTGGGGGGCGGCTGATCCCTGGGGGCCTGCTTGGATCAACACTGGCGGCGGGGCTGGAAGTAGCCGATACTCTGGGTGTGGATCAGGAATCAATCATATTGATCGGCGGCGGCGGGCACGCGAAGGTGGTGCTTGACGCGGCTTTGTGCGCGGGTCGAACAGTGCGGGGGTTTGTCGATGACGATCACCATGCTCCGATTTCGAGTATGCCTCAGTGTCCTCCGTGCATTGGTGGATTTTGTGATATCGAAACGATCGCTGGCGGAGAGTTTGTGCTGGCGGTCGGCGGCCTTGGATTGCGAGCCAAGCTGAGCGGGCAAATCGGCGAGCATTTTTTTGCAACAGCGATCGTTCATCCGTCGGCGGTCATCGCGAAGAGCGCCAATATCAGTGATGGAGTCTTTGTGAGCGCGGGGGCGGTCATCAATGCGCATGCGTGCGTTGGGCTTCATGCGATCATTAATACGGGTGCGATCGTTGAGCACGATTGCCGGGTTGGAACAAATACACACATCGCCCCGCGAGCGGTGCTCGGCGGGGGCGTGGTGGTTGGGGATCACACGCTGATCGGGATCGGTGCGACGGTGCTGCCGGGCGTGCGGATCGGGAATGGGTCCACGGTCGGCGCGGGGGCGGTGGTGACTTGTGATGTGGGCGATCGCGAGACGGTGGTCGGGGTGCCGGCGCGGGTTGGGCAACGAGTATCTTGATTCAACGATCAATGATGATCAGTCTTTGACGACATGGCCGTTGGCCATGACGAAGTGGACATCGAGTAATACGGAGACATCTTCGAGTGGGTTGTTGGGGACGGCGATGATGTCGGCGGCTTTACCTTCTTCGATGGTGCCGGTGGTTGCTGAGATGCCGCAGAGGTCGGCGGCGCTGATGGTGGCGGAGATGAGGCAGTCGACGGGTGTCATCCCGGCTTGGTTCATGTAGAGGAACTCTTGGGCGTTTGTGCCGTGGGCGCCGACGCCGACATCGGTGCCGAAGGCGATGTTGACGCCTGCGGTGTAGGCGCGGGCGAATGATTCTTGGATGAGCGGGCCGACGGCTGCGGCTTTGTCTTTGATTGAGGGCGGGAAGTAGCCGTCGATTTTGGCTTTGTCTTCTACGAACTTTCCGGCGTGGATGGTGGGGACGAGGTAGGCGTCGTGTTCGATGAAGAGGGCGATGGATTCGTCGTTGAGGTAGGTGCCGTGCTCGATCGAGTGGACCCCGGCGCGGAGCGCGGCGTTGATGCCGTCGGTGCCGTGGGCGTGGGCGGCGACTTTGCGTCCCATCATGGTGGCTGCTTGTACGATTGATTCGAGTTCATCGACGAAGAACTGTTGATCGACGCCGGCGGCTGTTGGTGAGAGGACGCCGCCGGTGGCGGTGATTTTGATGAGGTCTACGCCTTCTCGTACGCGTGCGCGGACTGCTTTGCGTGATTCTGCTGGGCCGTCGGCGGTGTTGGTGTGGTCTGCGAGGTCTGGGCGGAGGGCGGGCGAGAGGGAGTTGGTTGGATCGCCGTGCCCGCCGGTGACGGAGACGGGGGGCCCGGAGACGAGCATGCGTGGGCCGGGGATGACGCCTTGGTTAATTCGATCGCGGAGGGCGAGTCCGACCGAGCCCGGCGAGCCGACATTGCGGACGGTTGTGAACCCGGCCATGACCGTTTTTTTCGCGTTGGCGACGCCGTCGATGGCGGCGTGTGCTTCGCCTTCTTGCATTCGAATTCGCATGCGTTCGATGGCGGGTTTGATCTCGCCGGTGAGGTGTGTGTGGCAATCGATGAGCCCGGGGAGGACGAAGAAGTCGGAGAGGTCGATGAGTTCAATGATTTCAATGGTGTCGTCGTCTGTTTCGATGGAGCTTGGGTCTGCGTAGCCATCGATGATGGAGGAGATTCGTCCATCAACGATCAGGATGGATTGATGTGTCTTTGGGGCTTCGCCCGGGACGGCGATGAGTGAGCCGCAATGGATCAGTGTTGCGTCGTCGGCTGCTGCGGGCAGATGGGTGCACATGAGTGTGATGGACGCGAGGATGGCACGAAGTGGTCGCATAGAGATCTCCTATTTGGTACTGTGAGGGTACCAGATGGTGGAGATGTATGGGGTGTGTGCCTCGCGATTCTGCGTGAGCGTGAACGCGTGGGGCTGAGAACTAGTTTTGGTTGGCCTGCTGGCGCAGCTCAGCGGCGCGGTCGAGGAGGTTTTCTCTAGCGCCTTCGGGGTCTGTGGCTTCTTCGACTTGCTTGAGATCAAAGTGCCACTCGACCATGGGCTTGAACTGGTACGGGATCGCGGTGGCGACCAAATCAGGTCCTGGGTATTCGTAGAGGGGGGCTTTGGCGTTGCGGAGTTCGTTGATGGATTCGTAGCCGGTGAGTTCGAGGCGGACATCGTACCCGCCGTAGAAGGTGAAGCGTGTTTCGACGGGGGTGGTGCCGACTTGCTGGTCGTTGATCCACACGCGGGCGCCTGCTGGGGACGAGGTGACGCGGATGCGGCGTTCGACGCAGCCGGTCATGCTCATCGTCATGGTGAGTGCGAGTGCGGAGCTTGCGAGGAGGAGTGCGGCTTTACGCATGGGGTACCCCTCTTTCATTGTGGTCGCTTTGGTCCGGCTTGGGATCGTGGCCGCGGGGGTGGTGGTGATCGTCGAACTCGTCGCCTCGGAACATGGAGCCGAGGTAGGCGTTGCGGACCATCTCGGAGTTGATGAGCTCTTTGGGCGTGCCCTCGGCGAGGACCTTGCCCGAGTTGAGGATATAGGCACGGTCGCACACGCGGAGGGTCTGCTGGACATTGTGATCGGTGATCAGGATCGAGATGCCGCGCTCGGTGAGCCCGCGGATCTCGGACTGGAGATCCTCGACGGCGATGGGGTCCACGCCGGAGAAAGGCTCGTCGAGGAGGATGAGCTTTGGATCGGTGACGAGTGCGCGGGCGATCTCGAGCTTTCGGCGTTCGCCGCCCGAGCAGGTGCGGGCGGCGTCGTTGGCTTTGTGCGAGAGCGAGAAGCGCTCTAGGAGCTCGGCGGCTTTGGCCTTGCGGGCGCGCCGGTTGAGGGGGAGGGTCTCGAGGATGGCGAGCAGGTTTTGTTCGCAGGTGAGGCGTTGGAAGACGGAGGGTTCTTGGGAGAGGTAGCCCATGCCGAGCTGGGCGTGGCGGTACATCGGGAGCCCGGTGACCTCGGTGTTGTTGAAGATGACGCGCCCGGCGTCGCGTTCGATCATGCCGATGGTCATGCGGAAGGTGGTTGTTTTGCCTGCGCCGTTGCGTCCCAGGAGCCCGACGATCTCGGCGTGCTCGACTTCGACGGTGACGCCGTCGACGACGGTGCGGTCGTTGTATGCTTTTCGGAGGTTGAGTGCTTCGAGCAGGGCCATGGACAAGAATAGGGAATCGGGGGGGCGG
>Ga0209344_10003038_pt1 | contig 17269 bp, 14 predicted proteins | sample Cruoilmetagenom6_FD_187293 | JGI IMG/M metagenome (GOLD analysis project Ga0209344, IMG submission 187293) | Oil polluted marine microbial communities from Coal Oil Point, Santa Barbara, California, USA - Santa Barbara Oil Seep Sample 6 (SPAdes)... | ecosystem: Environmental > Aquatic > Marine... | reverse complement strand
TTGTAGGTTAAACTACGACCCGTTTTATAACGCAAATTGGCGCTGATACTTTTTTCTCCAATAATTTTTGTGGGACGCTTGGTATTGATCGTGCCGTGATCGGTGGTAATGATTAATTTTAATCCGAATTCTTGTGCCTTCTGAATCATGGCTAGCAGGGGTGAATTTTTAAACCAGCTTAGGGTTAATGATCGGTAGGCCTTATCATCACTCGCCAATTCTTTAATCATGTCCATTTCTGTTCGCGAGTGGGAAAGCATATCTACAAAGTTATAAACAACTACGGTGAGATCATTATCTTTAATAGCTTTGAAATTAGCGGCAAGATCTTGTCCCTTGGTCAGGGTGGTTATTTTAAAATAATCATGTTTGATATCTAAGTTTAGTCGGTCAATCTGCGCTTGCAAGAATTCAGCTTCATATAAGTTTTTACCTCCCTCATCGGTGTCATTTTTCCAATATGTTGGATGCTGCTTTTCCATCTCTAAAGGGGTGAGTCCAGAAAATATAGCATTCCGCGCATATTGGGTTGCTGTAGGAAGAATACTAAAGTAACTGTGTTCCTCCTCTTTTTTGTAATACTCATTAATAATAGGTTCTAAAACGCGCAATTGATCATAGCGTAAATTATCAACCACCACCAATAAGGTTTTCTGCTTTTTAATGACAGGCGCAACAATGGTTTTAAAGAGTTCATGCGACAATAAGGGCTTGTCACTTGAGCTAAACCAATCTTGGTAGTTTTGCTGAATAAATTTAAAGAACTGCGAATTGGCTTCGTTTTTTTGACTCTCTAAAATCTCAATCATCCCTGGGTCGGCAATTGATTCTAGTTCAATTTCCCAGTGGACTAATTTTTTATAAAGGTCAATCCATTCTTCAAAGGTATTCACCATGGCTAAATCCATCGTGATTTTTCTAAATTCTTGTTGGTAGGTAGAGGTGGTTTTTTCAGAGACTAATCTCGAATGGTCTAAATTCTTTTTTAAACTGAGCAAAATTTGATTTGGATTCACCGGTTTGATTAGGTAATCGGCAATTTTTGACCCAATGGCTTCCTCCATGATATATTCCTCTTCACTCTTAGTTATCATTACAACGGGAAGGTTAGGGAGTTTACTCTTTATTTGGGTCAGCGTTTCAATACCCGAAAGCCCTGGCATATTTTCATCTAAAAAAACAACGTCATAATTCCCATCATCTACAGTTTCTATTGCTTCTGCACCGTTATTACAGGTATCTACAAGATAATTCTTTTTTTCTAAGAATAATAAGTGTGGTTTTAATAACTCAATTTCATCATCAACCCATAATATTTTTATTGCATTCATTGCTTATTTAGATGTTTAAGATTATTGCTCTACTTTTGTATAAATTTAAAAAGCTTTTGTTTGAACAAATTTAAAATTTTTAATGACCCAATTTACGGATTTATTCATATTCCTAGTGAATTAATTTTCGATATCATTGAACATCCTTATTTTCAGCGCTTAAGGAGGATTTCACAGATGGGTTTGTCGTATTATGTTTATCCCGGTGCACATCACACACGATTTGAACACGCATTAGGTGCTATGCATTTAATGGAAAAAGCTGTAGAAGTGCTTCGTCGTAAGAAGATTGAGATCTCAAAAAAAGAAGAAGAGGCCCTGTTGATGGCTATTTTATTACACGATGTAGGCCATGGGCCGTTTTCACATACCCTAGAGTATAGTATTGTAACTGATATCCGACACGAAGAAATTTCGTTGCGCTTTATGGAGCAGCTAAACGCACAGTTTAATGGGAAGCTAAGCCTTTCTATTCAGATGTTTAAAGGGGAGTATCCTCGAAAATTCTTTAACCAGTTAATTTCAAGTCAATTAGACATAGATCGGTTGGATTATTTAAAACGCGACAGTTTTTATACCGGTGTAACTGAAGGGAATATCAATGTTGACCGCATAATTTCTATGTTAAATGTAGTGGATGATCGGATTGTGATAGAGGCAAAAGGGATGTATTCGGTAGAAAAATTTATCGTCGCCCGCCGTTTGATGTATTGGATGGTTTACCTGCATAAAACGGGCTTGGTAGCCGACCACTTATTGGTCAAAATTTTTGAGCGTGCTCAGGAACTTTTTCGGCAAAAGAAATTACATTGCTGTAGTGAAGGATTAGAATATTTATTGGCACGACAACATGCTGTTTTTACGGAGGAAACGCTCGCACAATTTGCTACCATTGATGATGTTGACGTGATTATGGCAATAAAAGAGTGGACAAAAGGTGAGGATGTCGTTTTGGCTTCACTGTGCAAGGCCTTATTGGGGCGAAAATTCCCTAAAATTACCATCGCTAGCGACCCCTTTGACTCGGCCTATATGGAGGAACTCAAAGCCAAACATGCCGCGAACGAACATTTTGTTTTTCAAGGCGAAATCCGCCATAGAGCCTACGATTTGAATGTACAGCCAATTGAAATTTTATATAAAGACGGTACGGTCAAAGAGGTGAGTATGTCGTCAGAACATTTAGGACTCTTATCATTGACGCAGCCAGTTGTAAAGTATTTTGTAGCAGCCCCTAAAGAATAAAGGGATAATTTAGTGGTCGTCAGTATTTTTTGAGGCATTTTTTTTTATACTTTTGCAAGAATGAAATTTACCGCACAACAAATCTCAGATATTCTACAAGGAGAAATTGATGGGAACCCGAACGAAGAGGTGTTTAAACTCTCTAAAATCGAAGAAGGAGAAAAAGGGTCATTAACCTTTTTGTCTAATCCGAAATACACATCTTTTTTATATTCTACAAATGCCTCCGTGGCCATTGTGAACAAGAGCTTTATTCCTGAAAAAGAAGTAACAGCAACCTTGATTAAAGTAGAAGATTCATATAAGGCATTTTCAACCCTCTTAGAATTTTACAATCAAGTGAAATTAAATAAAACGGGCATTGAAGATCCTAATTTTATGCATCCAACCGCTAGTCTTGGTGAGAATGTTTACCTAGGAGCCTTTGTTTATATAGGTGAAAATGTACGTATAGCAGATGATGTAAAAATTTATCCCAATGTATATATAGGAGATAATGTGACTATAGGAAAAGGTACAACACTATTTGCTGGAGCAAAAGTGTATTCTGAATCTGTAGTAGGCGAGCAATGTGTCATTCATTCAGGCGTAATTATTGGATGTGATGGTTTTGGCTTTGTTCCAAATGAACAAGGGGTCTATAATAAGGTGCCACAAACTGGGAACGTAATTATTCACGATAATGTGGACATAGGTTCCGGTACAACGATAGATCGCGCCACCTTAGGATCTACAGTGATTAAAAAGGGGGTTAAGCTTGATAACCAGATTCAAATTGCACATAATGTTGAAATTGGAGAAAATACCGTAATCGCCGCACAAACGGGCGTAGCTGGGTCGACTAAAATTGGCAAAAATTGTCAAATTGGAGGCCAAGTAGGTATTGTTGGTCATGTTAAAATAGGAGATAATGTACGAATTCAAGCCCAGTCTGGGATTGGTCGAAACTTAAAAGACAACGAAGTTGTACAGGGAAGTCCAGCCTTACCGTATTCAGATTATAACAAATCTTATGTCCACTTTAAAAATTTCGGTAAATTAGTTGAACGAGTAGACGAACTAGAAAAAAAATTAAAAGTATCTAAGGTTAATGAGTAACAAGCAAAAAACCATTCAGAAAGAAGTTTCGTTATCAGGCGTAGGACTTCATACCGGTAAGCAAGTAACGCTTACCTTTAAGCCAGCATCGGAAAATTTTGGATATGCCTTTACGCGTAGTGATTTAGAGGGGAGTCCAGTCATAGAGGCAAAGGCCGAATATGTAATGGATACCCAACGGGGAACTAACCTAGAAAAAAACGGGGTAAAAATTCACACCTCAGAACATGTCTTAGCCGCTGTAGTTGGTTTGGGTATTGATAATATTAATATTGAATTAGACGCCCCAGAGCCACCTATTATGGATGGGTCTTCTAAATTCTTTATAGAAGCCCTTGAAAAAGCAGGCATTGTAGAGCAAGAAGCGGAAGTTGAAGAATATGTTGTAAAAGATATCATTAGCTATAAAGACGAGGCTACCGGAAGTGAGATCATTTTAATGCCTTCTGATACCTACGAGATAACAGCAATGGTTGATTTTGGTACCAAAGTTTTGGGTACTCAAAACGCAACACTTAAGCAAATGTCTGATTTTAAATCGGAAATCTCAGAAGCCAGAACGTTTAGCTTTTTACATGAGATTGAAATGTTGCTTGACAATAACCTGATTAAAGGAGGAGATTTAAACAATGCTATTGTATATGTAGATAAGGAGATTTCTTCAGGCACCATGGAAAAATTGAGAAAAGCCTTTAAGAAAGACCAAATTGCGATTAAACCGAATGGTATTTTAGATAACCTTACCTTACATTATCCCAATGAAGCTGCCCGTCATAAGCTTTTAGACGTGATTGGTGACTTAGCTTTAGTAGGGACAAAATTTAGAGGAAAAATAATTGCCAATAAGCCGGGGCATAGTATCAATACGCAATTCGCGAAAAAATTATCAAAACTGATAAAAATAGAAAAGCGAAATAATGTACCTCAATATGACTTGAGTAAGCCACCGTTGATGGATATTCACAAAATCATGTCGATTCTCCCACATCGCCCTCCATTTTTATTGATTGATCGAATTTTAGAATTGACCGATATGAGCGTGGTTGGGATGAAAAATGTGACCATGAATGAGTCTTTCTTTGTGGGGCATTTTCCAGGGGCACCTGTAATGCCAGGGGTATTGCAAGTAGAGGCTATGGCTCAAACCGGTGGAATTCTTGTATTGAGTACCGTGCCTGACCCTGAAAATTACTTGACCTATTTCATGAAAATGGATAATGTGAAGTTTAAACGAAAAGTATTGCCTGGGGATACCTTAATTTTTAAAGCAGAATTAATCACCCCAATTAGACGTGGAATTTGTCATATGCAAGCTTATGGCTATGCAAATAATAAATTAGTAGTGGAGGCAGAGTTGATGGCGCAAATAGTTAAAAGATCTGAAACAGAATGAATCAACCCTTAGCATATATCCATCCAGGCGCAAAAATTGCCAAGAATGTAGTTGTAGAGCCTTTTACAACTATTCATAATAATGTCATTATTGGTGATGGAACGTGGATTGGCTCCAACGTAACTATTATGGAAGGCGCGCGTATTGGTAAAAATTGTAATATTTTTCCCGGCGCTGTGATTTCAGCTCCCCCGCAAGATTTAAAATACGAAGGGGAAGAGACCACGGTGATTATAGGTGATAATACCACCATTCGTGAATGTGCAACCATTCATAAAGGAACTTCAGACCGAATGAAAACGGTCATTGGTAAGAATTGCCTAATCATGGCGTACTGTCACATTGCACACGATTGTTTTGTTGGAGATAACTGTATTTTTTCAAATAATTCAACGTTGGCAGGTCATGTCACTATTGGTGACAATGTGATTCTTGCAGGTTTGGTAGCCGTACATCAGTTTGTCTCTATCGGACAGCATGCTTTTGTGACCGGAGGTTCCTTAGTTCGCAAAGATGTACCTCCTTATGTGAAAGCTGCAAGAGAACCCTTGTCGTATGTGGGAATTAACTCAGTAGGCTTGAGAAGAAGAGGCTTTGCTTCTGAGAAAATTAGAGAAGTGCAAAATATCTATAGAATCTTATATCAACGAAACTATAACAATACACAGGCAGCCCAAATTATTGAGGCTGAAATGGAAGCTACTCCAGAACGGGACGAAATTTTACAGTTTATCAGAGATTCACAACGAGGAATCATGAAAGGCTATTTTAGTACGAATTAGTACCTATAATAAAACAATAATCATTTAGAAAAACGCAATTTTTACGCATGGCGAATACTTCAGATATTAAAAAAGGACTTTGTATTATTTATAATAATGATACGTATAAAATTATTGAATTTCAACATGTTAAGCCGGGGAAAGGGCCAGCCTTTGTGCGGACTAAACTAAAAAGTCTCACCACGGGAAAAGTATTGGATAATACGTTCTCTGCAGGACACAAAATTGATGAAGTTCGGGTAGAAACACGAAAATATCAATACCTGTATAAAGATGCAGATCGCTATCACTTTATGAATAACGATGACTACTCGCAAATTGAATTACAAGAGTCTATCTTAGACGCTCCAGATTTAATGAAAGAAGGAGAAGTTGTAACGGTAATTGTGAGGGCTGAAGACGAACTGCCTTTGGCCGTAGAAATGCCTGCAAGTGTAATTCTAGAAGTTACACATACCGAACCGGGAGTTAAAGGAAATACGGCAACCAATGCCACCAAACCTGCCACTGTAGAAACAGGAGCAACGGTAAATGTGCCGCTGTTTATCAACGAAGGTGATAAGGTTAAAATTGAAACCGATAAGGGTACGTATCAAGAAAGAGTTAAAGAATAATCTAGATGAAATTTCCTAAAAGTCACACCTTACATGAGATATCACAAATTCTTGATATAGAGTATGTTGGTGATGAGGATTTCCCTGTTTTAGGGATGAATGAAATTCATGTGGTGGAACCAGGTGATATTGTCTTCGTGGATCACCCGAAGTATTATGACAAGGCCTTAAATTCTAAGGCAACGGTTATTTTAATCAATAAGAAAGTGGATTGCCCGGCGGGAAAAAGCTTGTTAATTTCTGAGGATCCTTTTCGTCATTTTAATCAATTAGCAAATTACTTCCGACCGTTTAAAGCGGCCAACGTAAGCATTGCACCTACGGCAGTAATTGGAGCGGAGACGGTGATACAACCAAATGTATTTATTGGTAACCATGTAAAAATAGGAGCACATTGTGTGATTCATCCCAATGTTACTATTTATGACGGTTGTGAAATTGGAAATCATGTAACAATTCATGCAAATACGGTATTAGGAGCAGATGCCTTTTACTATAAAAAACGACCTGAAGGGTATGATAAGTTACTTTCAAGTGGTAAAGTGGTCATAGAAGACCGAGTTGATATTGGAGCCTCGTGTACCATAGATAAAGGGGTAACGGGTGCTACCACAATTAAAGCAGGGACAAAAATAGATAATCAAGTTCAAATTGCACACGACACGGTGATTGGACGCAATTGTTTAATTGCCTCGCATGTGGGAATCGCCGGATGTACAGTGTTAGAAGATGAGGTGACGCTTTGGGGGCAAGTAGGAGTAATTAGTGGCATCACCATTGGTAAGGGTGCGGTAGTTTACGCGCAGTCTGGGGTGGGGCGCAACCTAGCGGGGGGAAGAGCCTATTTTGGTTCTCCTTGTGATGACGCCAGAAAAAAATACAGAGAATTAGCGGGAATAAAAGTCCTGCCAGAAATCATAGAAAAAGTCAATAATATTTAACGAATTACTTTCATTTGTAGCTTGTAAAATCTACATTTGTGCAAACAAAAAAATAAATAAAAACATGAGTGTTTTAGTCAATAAAGAGTCAAAAATAGTTGTCCAAGGATTTACGGGGAGTGAAGGAACATTTCACGCTACGCAAATGATCGAATATGGTACGAATGTAGTTGGTGGTGTTACTCCAGGTAAAGGAGGGCAAGAGCATTTAGATAGACCAGTGTTTAATACAGTAGCGGAAGCTGTAGAAGTTGCAAAAGCTGATACCAGTATCATTTTTGTACCTCCAGCCTTTGCGGCAGATGCAATTATGGAGGCTGCTGAAGCAGGAATTAAAGTGATCATATGTATCACAGAAGGAATTCCTGTTGCAGATATGGTAAAAGTAAAAGCCTATATTGACGAGAGAGACTGTCGATTAATTGGTCCAAATTGTCCAGGAGTAATTACGCCAGAAGAAGCTAAGGTTGGTATTATGCCAGGTTTTGTATTTAAAAAAGGAAATGTAGGAATTATCTCTAAGTCAGGTACCTTAACCTATGAAGCTGCTGATCAAGTTGTAAAACAAGGTTTGGGAATTACTACAGCTATTGGAATTGGTGGTGATCCAATTATTGGCACAACAACCCGAGAAGCGGTTGAATTATTGATGAATGATGATGCTACGGAATGTATTGTAATGATAGGTGAGATTGGAGGTCAGCTGGAAGCTGATGCGGCAAAATGGATTAAAGAAGATGGTAATCGTAAACCTGTAATTGGTTTCATTGCCGGACAAACTGCACCTGCAGGAAGAACAATGGGCCATGCTGGTGCTATTGTAGGTGGAAAAGATGATACCGCTCAAGCAAAAATGGAGATTTTGGCAGCCAACGGAATTCACGTGGTGAATTCTCCTGCTGAGATTGGAAAGAAAGTTGCTGAAGTAATGAGTAAATAAGTCCGAAAGACAACATATAACTACAAAGCTCACTTGATACCTCAAGTGGGCTTTTTTATCGTTTAGCCGATAATTTCCCCAACAATTTTACTATATTTGATTTCCAAAATTGATTGTATTCAAATGAAATTACTTGAAAATAAAACAGCCTTAATTACTGGTGCAACTAGAGGAATCGGTAAGGGAATCGCCTTGAGTTTTGCAAAACAAGGGGCCAATGTAGCCTTTACCTATAGTTCTTCTAAAGAAGCAGCAGATCTTTTAGAAAACGAATTAAATGCCCTAGGCGTAAAAGCAAAAGGGTATCAATCTAATGCAGCCAATTACGAAGCTGCACAAGATTTAGTAAAAGATGTTTTAGCTGAGTTTGGAAGCATTGAAGTATTAATCAATAATGCTGGAATTACAAAAGATAACCTCCTACTAAGAATCTCAGAAGAGGATTTTGATAAGGTAATAGAAGTAAACCTAAAATCGGTGTTTAATTTGACCAAGGCTATCATTAAACCGATGATGAAACAGCGCCAAGGTTCAATTATTAATATGAGTTCTGTGGTCGGGGTTAAAGGAAATGCAGGGCAGTCTAATTATGCGGCATCAAAAGCGGGCATTTTAGGGTTTACCAAATCTGTTGCCTTAGAATTAGGGTCTAGAAATATTCGTTGTAATGCGATAGCTCCTGGATTTATAGAAACTGAAATGACAGCTGTATTGCCAGAGGAGACCGTTAAAGGCTGGAGAGAAGCCATTCCGTTAAAGCGGGGAGGTACACCTGATGATATTGCCAATGCATGTGTTTTCTTAGCATCGGATTTATCGACGTATATCACAGGGCAAACATTGAACGTAGACGGAGGAATGCTAACCTAAGAAGGCTTAATGACGACAGAAACAATTTTATTGATATTTCTAGCGGTCGTTATAGCCTCGTTTATCAGCTATTTTCAATACTACTTCAGGGCAAAAAAAAGAACCAGAGAAACGGCATTTTTAGCTAGCTTACGGGGACTTTCTGTGCTTACGTTGTTGATTTTATTAATCAATCCCAAAATTAAAACGTTACAATTGGTAGAGGAGAAGCCAATACTTAATGTAGCGGTCGATAACTCTACCTCAATCCGCTATGCGAAGGCGGAAAGCCAAATTAATTCGAGCATTCAACAATTGCGAGCGGATCAAGAGCTCAATGCAAAGTACACCCTTAATTATTATTCCTTTGCGGATGAACTTACTGCCTTAGACACGCTTAAATTTGACATCTCTCAAACCAATATTATTAATGCCTTGCAAGGGCTCAATGAGATTAATCGCGATAAGATAGCCCCAATAGTGGTGTTAACTGACGGAAATCAAACCCAAGGAAATGACTATAGGTACTACGCCTCAAAGCAACCCATTTATCCGGTGGTGGTTGGAGATACCATGCGCTACGAAGACCTTAAAATCACGCAATTAAATGTCAATGCTTATGCCAGTTTAGAGCATAAATTTCCCGTGGAAGTTTTTGTGCAGTATGAAGGATACAGCAATGTTACCAAACAGTTTACCATTCGTCAAGGAAATCAAACCGTCTATTCTACCATGTTGCGCTTTTCTCCAGAAGAAAATGCACAGCAAGTTCAGGTCAATCTTCCTGCAAATAGTATTGGATTAAAGCATTATGTCGCCAGTATTTCGGCCTTAGAGAATGAAAAAAATACAATAAATAATCGCCGTAATTTTAGCGTTGAGGTAATTGACGAGCAAGCAAAAATACTCTTATTAACCAGTATTAAACATCCTGATGTGGGGATGCTAAAACGGTCTATTGAAACAAATAAATTAATTAAAGTTGAAGTTGAAGAAGATTTAACTAAGGAGTTGAATCTTAGGGGTTATCAATTGGTTATTTTGTATCAACCTAATGCAAAATTTAAGAAAATTCTTGCAGATATTGAAGCCGAAAAGTCCAATGTATTTTTCATATCGGGAGTTCAAACAGATTGGGCATTTTTAAATCAAAATCAGCCTTATTTCACCAAAAACAGTTTATCGAGTTCGGAAGAATATGGGGCTGACTTTAATGCGGATTTTGATGAGTTTATTGTAGATGATATTGGATTTTCAAGTTTTGCTCCTTTACAAAGTTCCTTTGGTCAAATTAACTTTAAACAAGCTGCTAAGAGTCTACTCTTTCAGCGCATAGAGAATTTTTCAACAGATGAACCTTTGCTAAGTACCTTTACTATGGGGGAGCGACGGGGCGCTATTTTGTTTGGAGAAGGCATTTGGAAATGGCGTATGCTGACTCAGATTGAGCAAAAATCACCCGTAGGTTTTGATGAGTTTATGCATAAAATCATTCAATACCTCTCGTCAACTAAACGAGCCAGTCGTCTTGAGCTTAGTTATGATCCGTTAACCTATTCAAATGGAATTCTTCAATTTAATGCACAGTATTACGACGCAAATTATGTCTTTGACCCTTCGGGAGAACTGCGTATTACGCTCACGCATCAGGAGGATGATAAGAAACAAACCATTCCTTTTGCATTAAAAAACAATACCTTTGAACTCAAGTTAAGTGATCTTGCCCCCGGAACGTATAATTTTACCGTAAACGTAGTGAATCAAAACATTCAAAAAAGCGGATTTTTTAGGGTGTTAGACTATGATATTGAACAACAAATGACCTCTTCAAATTACCGTGGGTTAGCCCAACTAGCCGGAGCGTCAAAAGGAGCTACCTATTCAAGCGATCAAGTTTCAGTCTTAATTTCTAACCTACTGAATGATTCACAATATAAAACTATTCAGCGCAGTAAAGAGACGATAAAATCACTCATTGAAATACGCTGGCTTTTGGCGATTTTAGTAGTACTCTTGGCATTAGAATGGTTGGTACGAAAATACCGTGGCTTGATATAAATTTGAAGCACTCATGTATATTGAACAAAATGAAACTAAAAATAATTATTAAATATAACCTTAAATATTAGAACACTATGAGTAGTAATAACAACGCACCAGTACAAATTCCACGAGGAATAGTCCCTATAATTATTGTCGTCATTGTTGCCATTATCTTTTTATCAAGATCTATGGTAACTATCGGATCCGGTCAAGCAGGCGTGCTGTACGAGACCTTAGGAAGTGGAGTAGTAGTAGATGAACCTGCCATGGGAGAAGGATTAAATTTTGTATTGCCATGGAATAGAGTATTTATTTACGAAGTTCGTCAGCAAGAATTATCAGAAAATATGAAAGTGCTTTCTTCTAATGGATTGGATATTAATATTGATGCTACGGCTTGGTACCAACCTCAAAGCGATAAATTAGGCTATTTGCACCGTGAACGTGGTGAAAACTATCTAGATCGGGTAATTAAGCCAGCCATCCGTTCTGCGGCGAGAAGTGTGGTAGGTAGATATACCCCAGAACAAATTTATTCTAGCAAGCGGGATGCCATCCAGAAAGAGATTTTTGATGAAACGAAAAAAATCTTAGATGATGAATATATCCAGTTAAATGATATTCTAATTCGCGATGTAACCTTGCCAACCACAATTAAAGATGCTATTGAGCGCAAATTAGGGCAAGAGCAGGAATCACTGGAATACGAATTTAGATTAGAAAAAGCGACCAAAGAAGCGAAACGTCAAATCATTGAAGCACAAGGAAAGGCTGATGCGAACAGAATTCTTAGCGCCTCATTAAACGATCAGATTTTACGTGATAAAGGGATTGAAGCAACCTTAGAGTTGTCTAAATCTCCAAATTCTAAAGTGGTGATTGTAGGTAATTCTAAAGATGGGTTACCCCTTATTTTAGGCGATAACTAAGTCTTATCCAAAACCGTTTTAAAAAACCCCTTAACGCTATAGCGCTAAGGGGTTTTTTCTTTTTGTTGCTTTACCGCAGGAAGAATTCACTATGTTTGTAGAAGAATGTAAAAGGGTAAATGGGATGCGTATTAAATTCACCACCAATTGTTTTTTCTTATGCCTGATTTTATGCGTGGGTGTTCTTGGGTTGTTATCATGTGAAGACGCTAAGACAAAGACCCTGTCTGATAAGCTTTCCTTGGTTGAAAATGGATATGTTAGTTTCCCTTTAGACACAAATTCTAGTTATACATTTAACATTAAAAAGAGGCAAATTAATGATCAGGTCTTTTTGAGTTTTTTTAATCCCCATAATTATACCATCTATATTTATAATTATCACACCCAAAAATTAGTACAAAAAATTCCATTAGAAAGAGAAGGACCGCATGGAATTGATATTGGTTCTAACTTGGTTCCAGGCTATTTTATTCACCGCTTAGATTCCGTTTTTTTGTCAGGATTCAAGTACCATTACCTTATTGATGGTAGTGGAAAAATACGTGTGAAAGGGCAATTTGGGGATCATAATGACAATCGTATTTCGGTAGATAACGATATATTGAGTATTGATAATGCTAGCTATTATAAAAATGGAGCATTATATGCAGGGATAACTTCGTATGCAACAACTAATGAGTCGCCGTTTTTACAGGCAAAACTGCCCAGTACCTTAGATACTATTTTAACGCGTTTTGTTAAGGAGGACGAACTAATTGATGATTATGACGAAGTAATACGATTAAAAGCATTGTTGAAAAGTGAAAACCGGTATGTAGTCATGGGGCTATCCTTTTATAGAGAGGATACGTGGCTCTATGCGTCATCAGTAGTGTCTGATTCTGTGAGTGTTTATCACGAAGATACATTGGCCAAGAAAATTTATCTCGGCGACAAGCGCTTTGCGGTAGCTGATAGTCAAGGGTATTTTGATAAATTTAGAACGAGTACGTATAAAGAAGCGCAGGGATACGCCAACTATGGTAGTTTGTTTACACTTGAAACAACTCACAATAAATTTATTCTTCGTTTAATTTTAAAAGGGGATACACATGTTTTTAATGAAGAGATGCAACAGGAAGAACAGGTTTCAAAGGGAATGGGACTTATAGTTAAAGACATGCAAGGGGATGAGCTAGTTGCATTTGACATCCCCAATGAAGAAAGCCTCATGCAATATGGAAGTTTTTTGGTAGATAATAAGTTGCACTTTAAACTTGAAAATCAGCCCAATGAAAACGAAGTGCGGTATAAGATTTTTACACTTGAGATTCAAGAATAATTGGGATTCACCTAATTTTTAACCGTATCTTTTACACTGATTTTCTCCTTACTAACTTGTCCTTTTTGCAAGGCTCTATAATTCTCGTAACAGTCAATTACCGCTTCAATAATTTGTAGGTCACTTGCCGTTTTTACGAAGTTATTGGAGTAATTACAACCGGCTAATAATTCGTCCAATTCTTTTTTACTCATATCCATATAGCTCATGAGTACTTCGCGGCTAAAATCAACATCCATCAAGTCTCTTAAGCGATCTTCCTCCTTGATTTTCTTTAATTTACGCAGCTCTCGTGGTTTTTTCCCAAATTTGTTATACCAGAAATCTACGGGATTAAAAATGGCAGCGCCAACCCCTGTATATTCTTTGGCCTTCGGTTTTCCAATCTCATAGGTTTGAGGAAGGCCTTCAATATGAATTCGTTTGTATTTATCTTCGGGAACATTTTTGGCATCTACGACCAGCACCCCAATTAGGTTATGCGCTTTTACGGTAACTTCATCTATCTGTACTCGTTTTTGATGAATGGCGATTTCTAGTTCATTACCCTTTAAGATGTCATTGGTGATTTTAAGTTTAACGGATTGATAACCAATAAAAGAAATTAATAAGGTATCATTTGCCGTTGCAGGAATCGCAAAATTTCCAAACCCATTTGTCGTTGTACCTTCTACCGAATTTAGATTTAAAATATGTGCCCTAGATAAAGGTTCTTTGGTCGTAAAATCTATAATAGTTCCTTTAAGTATGGTTGGATTGGTTTGGGCATTAGCAAAGGTGATGCTAACCAAAAGGACGATAAATAGGGTGATTTTTCTGTGCATAGCGCAATGATACTAATAAAAATAAATACAATTTGTTAATTATCTGCAAAAAGAGTACCGAAAATTCATCCATATCTTAATGTGATATCAAATTTACGCAAGAAAATCGATATTTAATCCCCTATACACATTTATTTGTGTCTTATTGGACAAGGTTTTGAAGATAAAAAGTGCACACGACAGGACTTGAACCTGCACGTTCTAATGAACACTAGCCCCTCAAGCTAGCACGTCTACCAATTCCGCCACGTGTGCAATAGATAAGGCTGCAAAACTATAAAAGTTAGCGTAAATGACAATCTTTTTTTTAGATATTTTGCTGCCTACCTTTCCTAGATGAACTTTTGGTGCCCACTATGGCTAATTTTAACACAAAAAAGCCGAAAAATTGGGAATGAAATCGATCCCAATAATCCGGCTAGCCTTTTAATTAATCGCTAACACTAAAGGCTTAAAATTTTAATCCATAGTAAATACCAATTTGTACCACCTTATTGAGTTGTGCTTTTTCGGCCGAACTGCCATACGCCCCATTATCATTAAAGTCTAGGTCTATAAGTCCCTGTTTATACCTCAATTCAATACCTAATCCCGACGAAAATTGAACACCAACTCCACCCATTAAATTCAAATCTACGGGGGTTAGTTTAAAATTTTCGGCCGTGTTGTTGGTTAAATACAGTATATTATCATCATAATTGACAGCGATACTGGGCCCCAGCATGAAATGAAATCCGTGATTTTTAGTAAAAAATTTATTGGTTAGTCCTATCGATATATAATTGATGTTAATATCATCCGTGTTATTATTTTCTGAAGCACCTCCTTGACGTGAATAGCCTAGTTCAGGTTGTAATACATAGGTGTCGGATAATTTAACGGACAAAGCGAGACCGGCATAAAGTCCTTGCTTTGTATGTAAATCAGTTTGAATTATTTTGGCATTATTAAGTCCAATTCGTAATGCTAACTGCGACTTCCCTTGAGCCTGTGAAAGGTGACTCATCAGTAAAACGAAGAGCCCAAGCCAGTACATATTATCTATTTTATACGTTCTCATAGTATATTGTTTTTTCGTTTCGGTGTTGATGTACTAAAATCCATCATCAAAAATTTATTCTTAAGTTTAGAAAAATCTACGAATTGCATCTACTTCTTGATCGCGGTTTGGCTTAGAAAATTGGAGTACTATTTCATGTGATCCATCATTGTGTTTGGTTAAGTCTGAGATCGAGAAATCGTAAGAATACCCAATAAATAAGCTTTTAGTTAAATACAACCCAAGCATTCCACTCACGGCATCGTCTAAGCGGTAGGCTGCTCCCAAGGTTACTTTATCATTAAACATAAAGTTCCCAGAGAAATCTGCCGAGATGGGAGCACCTTCTACAATCTTGGCAAGAACGGCGGGTTTAAATTTTAACTCATCAGAAAGATTAAATACATATCCTCCCATGAGGTAGTAGTGGTTTACACGTTGAAAAACAACTTCTTCTCCTGGTTTATAACTGTTGTCTGTTAATAAATTTGGTGCTGAAGCACCTAGGTACCATTGTTCGCCGAATAAAAATGCCCCAGCTCCAAATACAGGTCGCAATTCATTAATATTCTCTTCAAAAATCACATCTGTATCATCGTAGTAACGTCCTTTTGACCAATCAACGTCAATCAAGTCTACCCCCGCATTCACCCCTAATGATAATTTAGTGCGAGCTCCTAAGGCAAGGTGATACGAAAATGCGGCATTGATTTCAACTTCACTTGAGGGACCAATCTTATCGCTAAATGCGCTTAATCCAAGACCAATTGATTGCCCCAGTTTACCATCCAAACTTAAGGATTGGGTTACGGGTGCACCTTCAAAGCCTTGCCATTGCGACCGATGCATGATGGCTGCTTCAAAGCCTCCAGTAGTTCCCGCATAAGCTGGATTAATAGCGAGGCTATTGTATTGGTGTTGCGTGTACTGTGTTTGTTGCTGTGCGTTACTTATGGTGAAACTAAGGGCAAATACGATGACCATTAGTACAGTTAAATTATGCTTTTTCATTTGATGTTAATTTGAGGTTTGTTCTAGATTGTTTTGACCCAATGATCGGTTTATTTTGCGATGTAAAGCCATCCTTTGATTACCTTATCTAGGGCGTCAATTTTTAGCAAATAATAGTAGGTTCCTTCTGGAAGGGTTTTGCCTTTAGCAATTACTCCCCCTACATTTGATACGCCATTCCAATCATTTTTATATCCCATTTTCGTATAGACAAGACTTCCATATCTGTTGAAAACCTGAAGACTATTTTTAGGGTAATTCTCAATACATTCAATTTTAAATGTATCGTTTGAACCGTCATTGTTTGGTGTAAATTCATTGTACACTGTTAAACAACTAAGGTTGACTTCAATGGTTACTCCGTTGTTTGATGAATCATTATCCTCGGGACTGCTGCTGTTGATTACGGCTGTATTGCTATGATCTCCAAATTCGTTCACCTTCACGGTCACTTCTAAGGTGGCCGTTTCCGTAGCACCCAAGCTTTCTATGGTCCATTCTCCACGTGCATAATCATATGCTCCATGAGAGGCTGTTGAATTTAAATAGCTAAATCCATTCTGAATTTCTTCCTCAATAAGTAGATCACTAAATTGGGTTTCACCCGTGTTACGCACCGTAATCGTAAAGGTGATTTGATCTCCAACCATTGGCTGTTGTTGATCCACGACCTTAGCAATAGTAAGATCCGATTTAAGCGTGTGAATCGTGATTTCATCAGTAGTATTGTCATGGGCTGTGTTTCCAAGCGTGTCACGTACCGTTACCACTACATCATAGGTGCCATCCGTTAAGGCATTGTCTTCTGGAATTGTTAAAGTCCAGGTATCATCGCCGTGATCTACTAGGTTACCATCACCTGCTGTATAGCGTACCCCGTCTACTTCAACGGTCAGGTTATTATCA
>Ga0209344_10003037_pt1 | contig 17269 bp, 11 predicted proteins | sample Cruoilmetagenom6_FD_187293 | JGI IMG/M metagenome (GOLD analysis project Ga0209344, IMG submission 187293) | Oil polluted marine microbial communities from Coal Oil Point, Santa Barbara, California, USA - Santa Barbara Oil Seep Sample 6 (SPAdes)... | ecosystem: Environmental > Aquatic > Marine... | reverse complement strand
AACCTTTGAATTTTGGACAAAAAATGAGGTACTGAGCGATGTTGTAATTACCATCCGCAAATTTAAACCCGATATTATCGTAAACCGTTTTGACCATCGCAGTCCCGGCAGTACGCACGGCCACCACACAGCTTCGGCTATGTTAAGTTTGGAGGCTTTTGATGTAGTTGACGATGCATCAAAGTTTTCAAAATCTGCTGAAAAATATGGTGTTTGGAAGCCGCAGCGATTGTTTTTCAATACGTCGTGGTGGTTTTATGGCAGCCAGGAAAAATTTGAAAAAGCAGATAAAGCCAATTTAGTTTCGGTTGAAACTGGCAATTACTTTCCTGCCCTTGGCCTTTCCAATGGCGAAATCGCTTCGTTGAGCCGCAGCATGCACAAATCGCAAGGTTTTGGAAGCACAGGCTCCCGTGGCTCCGAAACCGAATATCTGGAACTGCTGAAGGGAAGCAAACCTTCTGACAATAATCTGTTTGAAGGAATTAATACAAACTGGACAAGACTTGCTGGCGGACAGGAAATTGGTGCAATTTTGAATCCCCTGGAGAAAAATTTTAATTTTAAGAATCCTTCCGAAATGCTGCCACAACTGTTGAAAGCGTATCCGTTGGTTTCAAATTTAAAGGATACGCATTGGCGAAATATTAAACTCGATCAACTGAAACAACTAATTCTTGATTGCGGAGGCATTTTCATAGAGGCCACTTCAGCAGAAAACTCCATAAACCCGAACGAAAATTATAAGGTAACTATTGAGGCCATTAACCGCGGAAATAACGATGTGGTTTTGAAATCGCTTAAAAATTCTGAAGGAAAAACAATTTGGAATACTTCGGAAGCACTTCCATTTAATGACAAGAAAAATATTGAAATAACTGTTAATGCTGGAAATAGCAATGCTTTGTACTCTTCGCCTTATTGGTTAAATAAAAAAGGAACCGTCGGAATGTACACCGCGCCAGACGAATTGATTGGGCTTCCGGAAACGCCTTCATTGGAGCAATTGACTTTTGAATTACAAATAGGAAACACTATTATCCCATTCACCAAAAATATAATCTACAAATTTAACGATCCCGTAAAGGGCGAAGTGTATCGCCCACTCGAGGTCCTTCCCGAAGTTACGGCATCCATCCCAGAAAAGGTTTTGATTTTTGCTGACAATGAAGCATCAATTATTTCAGTAATTGTACGCGCCGGGAAAAATAATATTTCTGGAAATGTAAGCCTCGAACATCCCGAAGGCTGGAAAGTAGAACCTGCGCAACAAGCTTTTCAACTTGAAAGAATTGGTGAAACAAAAAGTTTTAATTTTTCCGTAACGCCGCCAAACGGCCAAAGCGAAGGTTATTTAAAAACAATTGTAAACGCTGACGGAAAGAGCTATAATACTGAATTGGTAACCATAGATTATGAACATATTCCGTATCAAAGCGTTTTGTTGCCCTCGGAAGCGAAAATCGCAAAAATTTCAATTGAGAAAAAAGGGCAAAACATAGGGTACATAAACGGTGCAGGCGACGCTATTCCCGAGAGTTTAAAGCAGATCGGCTATTCAGTTACAACAATTGAGCCTTCGAACATTTCGTTGGAAATCCTTCAAGGTTTTGATGCGATCGTTATTGGAATACGCGCTTACAACACTGTTTCTGAACTCGCTTTTGCACAACCTATTCTTAACAAATATGTTGAAAATGGAGGAACAATGGTAGTACAGTACAACACCAGCCGTGGTTTGATTACCGAAAATCTGGCGCCTTACGAATTAAAACTTTCACGCGATCGGGTTACCGATGAATTTTCAGAAGTAGAAATATTGGCTCCCGAAAATCCTGTTTTAAATACGCCGAATAAAATCACACAAAAAGATTTTGAAGGTTGGGTTCAGGAACGCGGACTTTATTTTCCGGATGAATGGGCGAAGGAATTTACCCCAATTTTGGGAATGAAAGACAAAGGCGAAGCAGAAACAAAAGGTTCGCTGCTCGTGGCCAAATACGGAAAAGGATATTATATTTATACGGGATTAAGCTTTTTCCGTGAACTGCCCGCTGGCGTTCCCGGAGCCTACAGATTGTTTGCGAATATGCTTTCAATCGGCAAATAATTTTTGAAAACGTGACTGAAGAAAAACAAAAATTCGTCTGGAAATGGAAGTACACATTGGTACTCCTTCTTAATGCCGGCTATATCTATCTGTTTTATTTACTAATGCAAAACTTCGCCTAAATGCAGCAGATTGATTGGTTTGTTTTAATAGGAACACTTCTTTTTATCGTGCTATACGGCATGTGGAAATCTCGCCAACAAAAAGATGTAGGCGATTATTTAAAAGGCGGAAATACTGCAAATTGGTGGACAATCGGACTGAGTGTAATGGCTACGCAAGCCAGTGCAATTACTTTTCTTTCCACGCCCGGGCAGGCATTTCACGATGGCATGGGCTTTGTGCAGTTCTACTTTGGGTTGCCCATTGCAATGGTAATTATCTGCTTGGTTTTTATTCCAATCTATCACAAACTGAATGTTTACACGGCTTATGAATACCTGGAAAGCCGTTTCGATAAAAAAACCCGTACGCTTACAGCTATTTTGTTTTTGATTCAACGCGGATTGGCCTGCGGAATTACCATTTTTGCGCCTTCCATCATACTTTCTGCCGTGCTTGGCTGGAATTTAATTTATTTGAATATCATCATCGGCGTTCTGGTAATTATTTACACCGTAAGCGGGGGCACAAAGGCGGTAAGCGTAACGCAAAAGCAGCAAATGGCGGTTATATTCTTCGGAATGTTAATTGCTTTTCTTTTAATTCTGAATTACCTGCCGCTCGATATTTCCTTTTCCAAAGCGCTTGAAATTGCTGGCGCGAATGGCAAAATGGACATTCTCGATTTCTCATTTGATTTTGATAACCGATATACTTTTTGGAGTGGAATTATTGGTGGAACTTTTTTGGCCCTCTCCTATTTCGGAACGGATCAGAGTCAAGTGCAGCGCTATCTTTCCGGACGAAGCGTGAAACAAAGCCAAATGGGCTTGATTATGAATGGTTTTCTAAAAGTCCCCATGCAATTCTTCATATTGCTTGTTGGAATTATGGTTTTTGTTTTTTACCAATTCAACAGTTCACCTTTACATTTCAATCCTGCAGCGGTAAAAGACGTAAAAAATTCAGAATATGCAGGTGAATACAAGGCATTGGAAGTAAAAAAAGAAGCCATTGATAAAGAATTGGCCGCAACCCAGATAAGCTTTTCAAAAGCCGAAAGCGATGCTGCCAAAAAATCATTATCCGAAGAAATAAAAATTCTCAACAATTCCGAAAAACAGTTGCGGGAACAATCTGTGGCCGTTATTAAAAAGGCAAATCCAAATGCCGAAACCAATGACAAGGATTATGTTTTTATCCATTTCATCCTGAACAATCTTCCGCGGGGATTGATCGGTTTACTTTTGGCTGTAATCCTGAGTGCCGCAATGTCCTCCACTGCTTCAGAGTTGAATGCTTTGGGAAGCACCACAACAATTGACCTCTACAAACGCAACGTGCCGGGCAAGAGAGAAAGACATTATGTAGCGGCATCCCGTGGTTTCACGCTTTTGTGGGGAATCATCGCCATCGTAGTGGCCTGTACCGCCCATTTATTCGATAACCTTATTCAATTGGTAAACATTATCGGCTCCATTTTCTACGGAAATGTTTTGGGGATATTCCTATTGGCATTCTTTATAAAATACGTGCACAGCAAAGCGGTATTTATTGCTGCTATAATTACGCAAATTATAATCATTTACTTTTGGTATATAGATCTTATGCCCTATCTGTGGCTGAATTTGGTGGGCTGCGCTTTGGTGATGGGGATAGCTTTTATACTTCAGGCCTTCATTCCGAAAGACAGTAATAAAGAGACCATTACAGAAAAATAAAGATTATTCAACCTTTATTTTTAATGCGTCGAAGAATTTTGATTTTATTCCAATAAGGCCGTTTTTAGTTTCTCCCGCTTTTATAACGGTACCGTTGATATTGTAAACCATTAAATCTGATTTAAAATTTGAATTGGCGGAACTCGCTGCAATCATTTAAAATAACCCGACTATACTTGTATTTATATGGATTCAAAAAAAATAGCATATTCCCTACTCGAACTGGCCATTGTTTCCCAAGGAAATTCAATACAGAAAACCCTTCACAATTCGCTGGCGTTGGCAAAGGAAGCCGAGAAATACGGCTACAAACGCTTTTGGTTCGCCGAACACCACAATTCTGAACATATTGGCAGCAGCGCCACTTCCCTTCTCATCGGTTATGTTGCAGAAAATACCGAAAAGATTCGTGTTGGTTCCGGCGGGATTATGTTGCCAAACCATTCGCCATTGATTATTGCCGAACAATTTGGAACCCTCGGCCATTTATACCCAAACCGAATTGATTTGGGCTTGGGCCGCGCCCCCGGAACCGACCAACAAACCGCACAAGCAATCCGGTCCGATTTTATGCAGGCGGCGCATTCCTTTCCGAGTGAAGTGAATAAAATTCAAAATTACTTTTCTTCGGAAAACGCCAATTCAAAAGTTCGTGCCGCAATTGCGGAAGGCGTTGACGTGCCTTTGTATATTTTGGGATCAAGCCCGGATAGCGCGCATTTGGCGGCTGCAAAAGGATTGCCGTATGCCTTTGCCAGCCATTTTGCTTCCGCACATTTATTGAGGGCTTTAAAAATTTATCACGAAGAATTCCAGCCATCCGAATTTTTGGAAAAACCATACACAATCGCGGGCGTAAACGCAATTGTTGCCGATACCGATGAAGAAGCCGAACGAATATTCACCACATTAATCAGAATGTTTTTAGGCGTGTTGACCGGCAATAGAGCTGCCTTGCAACCCCCAACCGATTTTAATGAGGAAATGCAGGAATTATTAAACCATCCCGCGCTCAATCAAATGCTGAAATATTCATTTGTGGGAAATAAGGAAACCGTAAAAAAACAAATTGAAGCATTTATCGCCGAAACGCAGGTAGATGAATTGATAGTCGTTTCAACAATGTACAACAGTGACGACCGATTAAAATCCACAAGATTGTTTGCGGAAATTATGATGGAGATTAATGAGATAAATTAAATTTAAAAATGTGCGATTGCCAAAAGAAGAATTTGTTATTGAAGTAGCTTAATAGCAAAATAGCATTAGCCAAAATCTCTCAACTGAAAATTTAATTTTGGTTGGGGGATTTTTTGCTTTTAAATGATTGGAAAAGATTAAGTGTTTCGTAGAAAATATATTTTAATATATATGAAAACTAAAAATTCGCTTATCCAAGTTTGTTGGCGAGATAAATCCTATAGTTACCTATAAAATAAGTTGGTAGTCAGCTAAGAATCTTTCAACAACTTACAATTCAGATCATTGTTAATAACCGTGTTAATAAATATAGTCAGAATATTAACCAAGAGTAATATTTATGGTCTATATTTGAACTATAGTTCTTTGAAAGATGTTTTGACGTCTAATTTCTAAATGGAGTTTCCTTTATAGTCAATATTGACAACCCAATTTTGGGTCTCATAGCCGCGCGCAACACTGTCTCGGTCTTTCGCCTTTGCGATTGCACCGTCAGGTAGCTAGCAGTTATACTGTAAAAGCTTATAAAGCTGGATGCAGGAATATTTAAGGTTGTGTAACGAGAACATTGTTTACACATTTAGAACATTAGACTTTCAATTAGCCATGTCATGGAAAAATGTCACATGCAGGAAGACATATTTTTTCCAAAAATTATTACTCATTTAAATTTTTTAGACATGAGCAGATTAAAACAAAGTCACAGCATCGATAATTTGATAACAGACCTTCAAACTATCCAACAGAACCAGTGTTCTCTATCGGAACAGGATTCAAAAACCTTAAATGAGGCATTGAGAATTTTAAACGTTTTGAAAAGAAAAAAAGGCAGAACTAATGAACAAATACTATCTGAAATAGTGAAAGTATTTAATCTTCTAGCAAAGTTTTTTCGGTAAAGTCAAAATTGCTAATTCAAGATGTAGTAGTAATCCGAGCACACCTTAAATTTATTCCAAAATAAAAATTACTCATGAATTTAGGTAAAAATATTAAAAATATAAGACGACAAAGAGGGCTTACACAAATAGAGTTTGCCTCTCTTTGTGATATTTCCCAAACTTACCTATCTCAAATAGAAGGTAATCTAAAGGAACCAAATTTATCAACTTTAAAAGTAATTAGTAATAATCTGGAATTACCATTACCCATATTATTTTTCCTATCCTTAACTGAGGAAGATGTTCAGCCAAATAAGAGAGAAGCCTTTAAGATAATTGGTCCTTCAATAAATTTACTTGTAAATGAATTCTTCGCAGTTTAAAAAATATCAATTCAAGCATTTTTGTTCCAGCATTGGTTTTGAACCAAAATTTGTTGAACCAATTGCCTTAAACCTTGATAATTATTATAGAGAATGGAAAGAAAATAAGCCTGATAAAAAGAATGGCGGATTCAAAAAATATAAAGATGGAACTTTAAAAGAAAGGATTATTCGTCCTTCTTTAAAAGAACTCAAAACAATCCAACGGAGAATAAAAGATCGTATTTTATCTCCTATTCAGCTACCCAATCATATACATGGTGGTGTGAAAAAAAGAAGTAATATTTCAAACGCAAAACCCCATCAAGGAAATAAATATCAATTTACTACTGATTTACAAAATTTCTTTCCAGGTATTAAGCATGATTCAATTTATAATACTTTTTTATCATTGGGATTTAGTAATCACTACAGTCATTGGTTAACAAAATTTACTACCTGGAAATTCGAGCTTCCACAAGGAACCCCTACTAGTACTCATGTAGCTAATTTAGTGTTTTTAAAAACTGATTTTAGACTAATAGATTTGTGTAATAAGAACGGAATTATTTACACTCGATATGTAGATGATTTGACTTTTTCATCTCCCAATTGTTTCAAACATTTGTTAAACGATATTTTAGAAATTGTAATAAGTAATGGTTTCGAAATCAGTTACAGGAAGACCAAATATTGTGGAAATCAAAATATAACAGGAATTGAAGTACGAAATAATTTTATTGATGCTCCAGAAAGAATAAAGTTAATGGCCAAATCAGAAGAGAATAATGACAAGGAATTTAAACCTTACAATATATATTTAAACAACATTCGGAAAACCAATAAAAGAATAACAACAGGCCAGCAAAAAGTTGAAGTAAAAATTTAATTAGAATATAAATCACCTAAAAACTAACCTAGAAATCCTATTATTTCCCGAAGCAAAGGCAATGCTATCATTCACAAATTCAATAGCAAAAAAACCTTCTTTTGAAAGTTCTTTCCAGTTTTTTCCGCCATCGCCGCTAAAGGAAATTCCTGGCGAGCCTACGGCAACAATCCCCTGTCCTTCCGTTCCTGGAACAAATTTCACTGATGAACGATAGCCAGGTTCTTTGCCGTTTGCAATAAGTTTCCACGTTTTTCCGCCGTCTTTTGTTATTGCTTTATTGCCTTCTTTAAATTGTTTGTCTTCCCAGTTTCCACCGAAAATAATTCCGTTGTTTTCATCCCGAAAATCAATGCTATAAATTCCAGTCATCGCTTTGCCTTGAACGATTGGAGTATCAAAAACTTCCCACGTTTTGCCTTTATCGGCCGTGTGCATCACTCGCGATTTTCTTCCACCCGATGCAACCCAGGCGTGATTTCCAAAAACGGCAATGTTACTATTGCTTGCCGCAAAAGCCGCTTCGCCTTTTTCCACTTTCGGCAAAATTTCACAAGGCAGTTTTTCCCAAGTATTTCCACCATCTCGGGTAACGATTATCGACATACAACTTTCAACAGGATCGCCAATTGCAATACCTTCGCTTTCGTTCCAAAATTTCATGGAATCGTAAAAAACAGCATCGCCTTTTTCGTTGTAAACCTCTTCAATATTGGTTGCTTCGGAACCGTTAAAACCAATTTTATAAAGCACTGCCGGATTAGCAATGCTCAACACAAAAACCGCCTCTTTAGTAGTAGCAATGGAACGAAAATGAAGTAGCGAATCGCCATATTTAATAATTGCAAGTTTTGGCGTGTCGCCGTCAATCAGCCCCACTTTTCCTTTGTCGGCAGCAAACCAAACTCTGTTTTCGTCCAAAGGCTGAATTGCGCGAATGCTCAAACTATCAATAAAAACGGGCGTTATTTCAACAGAATTAATTTCAATTTCACTTTTCTTTTCACAGGCAAACAGGAGAACTGTGGCCAAGATTGCAATTACAAAACGCATGAATATTATTTTTGTCAAAAGTAAGGATTCTAAAATTCCAAATCACAGATAACAAAAAACAAAAATATCAACTGTCAGTGTGAGCTTATCGAAGTCCCAAATTCCAAATCTTAAATTCCAAATCCCAATTGAAAATTGCATTTCGTATTTCGTAAACATCCCTCCCAGCCCCTTTCAAAGGGGGAGTTTTTATATGTTATAAATTTTTGATTTCGATTTCGATTTCAGTTTCGATTTCAATTCCATTTTAAAAAGATACCTTTGCAATCGAAAAAGCTTTCAAATAATGTGAAAGCAAAAATAACCACGAATACAGGAATATTTTTATATAATTATTCGTGTATTCATGGCAAAAAAAAGCAACAATGAAATTACACCGAAACCTAGTATTCGCAACCATAGACTCGCTTCATCAAATATTTAATGAAGATAAGCAAGCCGACAAAGTGCTGAAAAATACATTGAAGCGCGACAAACGCTGGGGCGCGCGCGACCGGGCTTTTATCGCCGAAACTACCTATGATATTGTTCGATGGAAAAGATTGTACGCCCAAATTGCCGAAGTGCGGGAACCATTTGACCGCCCGAATCTTTTCAGATTGTTTACGGTTTGGGCAACGCTGAACGGAATTACAATACCCGAATGGAAACAGTTCGAAGATACCCCAACCCGACGAATTAAAGGAAAATTTGACGAGCTTTCAAAAATTAGAAAATACCGCGAATCCATTCCCGATTGGTTGGATGAATTGGGCGCTAAAGAATTGGGCAAAAAGTGGGACAAGGAAATTTCGGCTTTAAACCAACAGGCCGATGTGGTTTTACGTGTAAATACCCTGAAAACCACTGTTGAAAAACTTCAAAATGAACTGGCCGATCTTGAGATTGAAACCGAGATTTTAAAAGACTATCCCGACGCCTTAAAATTAAAGGAACGCGCCAATGTTTTCACAACCGATGCTTTTAAAAATGGTCTGTTTGAGGTACAGGATGCCTCTTCCCAAAAAGTGGCTGAAATGCTCGCTCCAAAACCTGGAATGCGCGTAATTGATGCCTGTGCGGGAGCGGGTGGAAAAAGCCTTCACATTGCAACAATGATGGAAAATAAAGGGCAGTTGATTGCGATGGACATTTATGAAAACAAGCTAAATGAACTAAAACGCCGTGCCCGGAGAAACGATATTTTCAATATTGAAACTCGCGTTATAGATTCCACGAAAGTGATAAAAAAATTAATCGACAAAGCCGATAAGGTTTTGATTGATGCGCCGTGCTCTGGATTGGGCGTTTTAAAAAGAAATCCGGATGCCAAGTGGAAACTGCAGCCCGAATTTTTGGATAAGATCCGTGCCACTCAAAAAGAGTTGTTGGACAGTTATTCCCGAATGGTAAAGCCAGGCGGGGAATTGGTGTATGCTACCTGCTCCATTCTGCCCTCGGAGAACGAGATGCAAGTGAAAGCCTTTTTGGCACGCGAAGAAGGAAAGGATTTTACCTTATTAAAAGAAGAAAAAATACTACCTAGCAAAAGTGGTTTTGACGGATTTTATATTTCCTTGCTTCAGAAAAAATAGAAGTACTATTTAATTTAGAATGAATAAGAGCGGGCAAAACCCGCTCTTATTTTCAGTTTCATGGTTTGCTTTTTAAAATTTAAGAGTGAAAGATACTTCATAATCTCCATTTATTATATTCTATAAATCAGAAGTTTAATAGATTTATTTTTAAGAGAAATCTCCCGCTTTTATGTGATTAAAATTTCTTCGGAATTGGTTATCTTTGCACCTTCTAAAACACCAAATATTCAAAAGGATGATTCACTTTTTTGGAAACGTTGAAAGCACGGTTTTTGCAGTCCAAGCCCACGGAAATATTTCAGAAGAAAACAGTAAAAAGCTGGAATGGCTTTTCGGAAACCAACCTAAAATAGCGCAATCCGTCCTGTCCACAAACGCGACGGATTTTTTTATTGGTCCGCGTGCCGCCATGGTTACCCCCTGGAGTACCAATGCTGTTGAGATTACCCAAAACATGGGGATTGAAGGAATTATTCGTATTGAGGAATTTCATAACAACAAGATTGAAAAAGGGACATTCGACCCAATGCTTTCGCAGAAATTCAAGGAATTGGATCAGGATATTTTTGATATCCACATTCAGCCAGAAGGTATTTTAGCTATTGAAAATATTTCAGAATACAACCAAAAGGAAGGTTTGGCGCTGAATGCCGAAGAAGTTGAATATTTGGAAAACCTTTCAAAAAAATTAGGCAGAAAACTTACCGATAGCGAAGTTTTCGGTTTTAGCCAAGTAAATAGTGAGCATTGCCGTCATAAAATTTTCAACGGAACTTTTGAAATTGATGGTAAGGAAATGCCGACGTCGCTTTTCAAACTCATTAAAAAAACTTCTGAAATAAATCCGAACGACATCGTTTCGGCGTATAAAGACAACGTTGCTTTTGTAAAGGGGCCAAAGGTAAAGCAATGGGCCCCAAAAAGCGGGGACAAACCAGATTGGTACGAGGAAAAGGATTTTGAAAGTGTGATTTCCCTAAAGGCGGAAACCCACAATTTTCCAACAACCGTAGAACCTTTTAACGGTGCGGCAACTGGAAGTGGTGGTGAAATCCGTGACCGATTGGCCGGCGGAAAAGGCTCATTGCCATTGGCTGGAACTGCGGTTTATATGACTTCCTATTCCCGATTGAACGAAGAAAGACCGTGGGAAAAAACGATGAAAGAGCGTGATTGGTTATACCAAACACCACTTGATATATTGATTAAAGCAAGTAACGGAGCTTCCGATTTCGGAAATAAATTTGGGCAACCGTTGATTGCCGGTTCAGTTTTAACATTCGAGCACGAGGAAGCACCCTCCAACTTCCCCAAAGAGGGAGAGTCAAATTCTCGCAAGTTAGGATACGACAAAGTAATAATGCTCGCTGGCGGAATTGGCTACGGCAAAGCAAGCCAAGCCATTAAAGACAAACCGCAGCAAGGCGATAAAATTGTAGTTCTGGGCGGTGATAATTACCGTATCGGGATGGGCGGTGCTGCCGTTTCTTCAGCAGATACGGGCGAATTCCACAGCGGAATTGAGCTGAACGCAATTCAACGTAGCAACCCCGAAATGCAAAAGCGTGCCGCGAACGCTATACGCGCAATGGTTGAAAACGATGAAAACCCAATTGTTTCCATTCACGATCACGGCGCGGGCGGACATTTAAACTGCTTGAGTGAATTGGTGGAAGACACGGGTGGAAAAATTGATTTGAACAAGCTCCCAATTGGCGATCCTACCCTATCGGCGAAGGAGATTATGGGCAACGAGAGCCAAGAACGAATGGGTTTGATTATTGGCGAGGAAAATATCCAAAAATTAAAGAGAGTTGCAGACCGTGAACGTTCCCCAATGTATGAAGTGGGGAAAGTTACTGGCGACCAACGCTTCTGCTTTGAGAACAAAAAAGGTGAAAAACCGATGGATTTTGCTTTGGAGGATATGTTTGGAAGCTCGCCGAAAACCATAATGAAAGACAAAACCGTAAACAGGAATTACAAAAATCCTGATTACGATTCTTCTAGAATAAAAGAATATGTGGCCCAAGTCCTTCAGTTGGAAGCCGTGGCCTGTAAAGATTGGCTTACCAACAAAGTAGACCGTTGCGTTACGGGGCGCGTTGCCAAGCAGCAAACTGCAGGGCCGCTACAGCTTCCGTTGAATAATTGTGGCGTGATGGCATTGGATTACCATGGAAAGGAAGGCGTTGCCACGAGTATCGGGCATTCGCCATTGACCGCTTTGATTGATCCCGCCGCAGGTTCGCGAAATGCAATTACGGAATCATTGACAAACATAGTTTGGGCGCCATTAAAAGATGGTTTAAAAAGTGTTTCCCTTTCCGCCAATTGGATGTGGCCTTGTAATAACGAAGGTGAAGACGCCCGTTTGTATGAGGCAGTAAAAGCGGTTTCAGATTTTTCTATTGATTTGGGAATCAATGTTCCAACTGGAAAAGATTCGCTTTCAATGAAACAGAAATACAAGGATGGCGACGTGATTTCTCCGGGAACCGTGATCATTTCCGCAGCTGGAAACTGTAATGATATTAAAAAGGTTGTTGAGCCGGTTTTACAAAGAAATGGTGGCAGCATTTACTACATAAATATTTCGCAGGACAAGTTTAAATTGGGCGGTTCATCTTTTGGTCAGATTTTAAATTCCATCGGAAATGAAGCTCCAACAGTGAAAAGCGCCGAATATGTAAAGAATGTTTTCAACACTTTACAGCAATTAATTCGAGATAGAAAAATTCTTGCAGGGCACGATGTGGCTTCCGGTGGGCTGATTACCACGTTACTGGAAATGTGTTTTGCCGATGTGAATCTGGGAGCAGATTTGAATCTTTCCGCTTTGGGAGAGAATGATATGGTGAAACTTCTTTTTGCTGAAAACTGTGGTGTTGTAATTCAAGCTTCGGAAGATGCTTTGGTTGAAGAAACGCTTTCTTCTGCTAAAATTGATTTCAAAAAAATAGGAGCCGTTTCAGAAAATAATTCGCTTTCAATAAAAAATAACGATGAGACTTTAGAATTCAATATTTCTGAAATGCGCGATGTTTGGTACCAAACTTCGTATTTGCTGGACAGAAACCAAAGCGGCGAAAGTCTTGCGAAACAGCGTTTTGACAATTATAAAAACCAACCGTTGAAGTTTAAGTTTCCGAAGGATTTTGATGGTTCCTCCCCCAGCCCCTCAAAAGGAGGGGAGCGTCCAAAAGCCGCGGTTATCCGTGAAAAAGGAAGCAACAGCGAGCGCGAAATGGCCTATATGATGCACCTTGCAGGTTTTGATGTAAAGGACGTACATATGACCGACCTGATTGAGGGCCGTGAAAACTTAGAAGATATAAAACTGCTAGTAGCCGTTGGTGGTTTCAGTAATAGTGATGTTTTGGGAAGTGCCAAAGGTTGGGCAGGTTCGTTTTTGTACAACGAAAAAGCAAATAAAGCTTTGAAAAATTTCTTCGCAAAAGAAGATACGCTTTCCCTTGGCGTTTGTAATGGTTGTCAGCTTTTTGTGGAATTGGGACTTTTAAATCCGGAGGATGGGGAAAAACCAAAAATGCTCCACAATGCAACCGGAAAATTTGAATGTGTGTTTACTTCGGTGAAAATACAGGAGAATAATTCGGTAATGCTTTCCTCTTTTGCAGGCAGCACTTTGGGAATTTGGGCGGCGCACGGAGAAGGAAGGTTCGATTTTCCGAAAACTGAAGAAAATTATAACATTGTAGCAAAATATGGGTACGATAAATTGCCCGCAAACCCCAACGGCAGCAGTTTCAACACTGCAATGATGACCGATAAAACAGGAAGACATTTGGTAATGATGCCCCATTTGGAGCGTTCTACTTTTCCGTGGAACTGGGCGTATTATCCGAAGGACAGAAAGAATGATGAGGTTTCACCATGGGTCGAAGCGCTAGTAAATGCGCGTGAATGGATTGAAAAAGCAAAATAAACCTATTGGGTCATTGCGAAGGAGCGACCCTTGGAGCGACTGAAGCAATCTGCCCTGGGGTGGTTTCAATCATGATAACAAGTAGTCTCAAAAGATTGCCACGGCCTACCGACCTCGCAATGACGGTTTGCGCTTAAGTTGTGGACACGGGCGGCACGCCCGCAACAGTTGGCATTGATTAATCAAAATAAAAAAGCCATCCATCAGAAAGATCTTCCCATTTTGGATTTATTGCATTTATTAGTTTTTCCTTGTTCTTTCTATTTCCAGCTTTTATTTTCTTCTCAAAAGCAATAGCTTCATTTATATCTGTGAATTCAGTATAATAAGCTAGTTTATCACAATTGTACCGACTGGAAAATCCTTGGAACGTTTTACTTTTATGTTGATAGACACGTTTAAGGAGATTGGATGTTACCCCTGTATACAATACTGTGTTATTTTTATTGGTTATTATATATACATATGAAAGCTTCATTAGAATAAATTTAATACTTTTTAACGTCATTGCGAAGGAGCGACCTAAGGAGCGACTGAAGCAATCTGCCGCGGTGTGGTTTCAATCATGATAAACAAGTAGTCTCAAAAGATTGCCACGGCCTACCGGCCTCGCAATGACGGTTTTGCACATCATTGGCAACGTCATTGCGAAGGAGCGACCCTTGGAGCGACTGAAGCAAGCTGCCGTGGTGTGGTTTCAATCATGATAACAAGTAGCCTCAAAAGATTGCCACGGCCTATCGGCCTCACAATGACGGTTTTGCACATCATTGGCAACGTCATTGCGAAGGAGCGACCCTTGGAGCGACTGAAGCAATCTGCCCTGGTGTAGTTTCAATCATGATAACAATTAGCCTCAAAAGATTGCCACGGTCTATCGGCCTCGCAATGGCGGTTTGGATCATGAGATTGCTTCGCTGCGCTCGCAATGACGGTTTTGCGCTTAAGTTGTGGACACCGGCTTAGCAGCTTGCTCTAGATAGGATTTAAAGACTCTTTTAATATTCGTATGTTAACTCAATGGAATTATTTGACGGTACAAATATGGGAAAATCTTCAATTGTATTGACTCCGTTTTTTCTGCGAGCTATACGTATTATATTTCGTTCATTTTCTGCAACAAAAGGATTTAATTGAGTGTTTAATCCATTTGCCATAAAATTAGTATATCCGCTAAAACCAGTTGCATATTCAGAATCCAGAAAATCGTTGTGGCCCACGTTGGGTCCAAAGGGATAGAGTGTTCTCACTTCAAAATAATCATCGTCCTGTATTGGTACAAAATTATTAAGATTGACTTTTATATATGTTTTTTTTGGTAAATAAAAAGTATTTCCAATTATAGTATCGCGAGTGTTAATTGCGTAAATAGCAAAACCAATGTTTTGTGTGGTATTTCCAATTAAATTATCACAAAGAATATATTTGGAAACATCTAAACGGGAATCATCAATATCCACATTAAAAAAACCATCTGCCTCATTGCCGAGTTCATTGTCTTTGATGAAAAACTGTTTGTGAAAATTACCCGAACCATCAGTTTCAGTTTTGACTATTTTTCTAGTATAACTACCCCCCAATTCTCCGCCCGATATTCTGTAATTTATTGAAACTTTTACCCCTTTTAATCCTACGTTATTTAAGGTGACAAATCTTCCTTGTAATGTTGTACAGTTTGCTGTGCAATTTTCATCGGTGTCATCTTCCGTTTTCGAGCATCCATAAAATGTTAATATTAATAATACTATAATAGCTTTATTCATAGTTTTAGATATTTTCAATTGGATAGCTCATTGTATTAAAGGTTGTACCACAAGAATTTTTCAAATATATTAAAAAATCAATCATACGCCCTAAATTGGATTATTGGATGGTTAGATTATTAGATAGTTGGATTATTGAATAGTCTCGTTAGCCAAATGGAGTTTTGAGAATATGGGAAATGGCTGGACAGCTGCGCCCGTTGTGGTGGCGCTACGGTGGACACGGGCGGGAAGCGCGCCCCAGCTGGGGGGCCAGCTTTGGGTAGTTTTCAATTTTTATCACCTGTGTATGCAACTTCCTTGTTATCGTGTTCTCAACTTTTTATAAGTTGCCTTTTTCTTCAGAAACATGGACAATTTTTGTATAGATTTAAGTTTTAGTAAATGCACAAAAGTGATTTGAAAAAGTAATATATTTAGCCAAAATATTTGAAAAATTTATGGGCAATGAAATCCTCAAACTTCATTCAATATGGGAAAAAACCCAACTCACGGCTACTAAAAATACTTCTTTAATTCAATTTAAATTTGAAGAACTAATAAATTCCATAATAAGCACAGGTCCCTTTTATTATTACATTATTGATTTTTTTGACATGTCCATCTCGAACGTGAGTTCATCCATAACCGATATACATGGATTTGATCCCGCTACGGTCTGCTTTAACGACATTTTGGCAACCATTCATTCCGACGATATGGATTTTGTGGCCGCAGCCGAACAAGCAAATCTAGAATTCCTATATGGCAACCTGGGAAAGGATCAGGTTTTAAATTACAAATCCTGTTTTTCCTTTAGAAGCAGAATGAAAGATGGCAGCTATGCAATGCTAAACCATCAAGCACTGCTTCTAACCTTGGACGACGCTGGGAATTTTGGCAAATCCTTAAATATCCATACGCGCATAGACCACCTCACTAAAACCAACACATATACACTTTCATTAATTGGGCTAAACGATTTACCTTCCTATTTAAATATACCGGTGGCTGGATATACAAATGCTTCTATAAAATATTCCAAAAGGGAAATAGATATCATAAAACATATTGCGGATGGACAAAATAGTAATGAAATAGCCAATATACTTTTTATCAGTCCATTAACGGTTAAAAAACACCGCAACAACATTCTCAAAAAAACGGATTGCAAGAATACTTCTGAGCTTATTAAGCAGTGCATCTTGCAAGGGCTTATTTAAAAAATACTCCTTTAGGTGTATAGGTTTATTTGTTAACATCTTGTTAATTTGGTTAAACCTAAACCTACGTGAAATGAGATATTTAATTCTCTTCTTAATTTCGTTTCTATGCTCCCAACATACTTTTTCACAAAATTCCAATCAACTTATTGGCTCTTGGCAACTCGAAAAGATTTCCTATAAAAAGATAGCCGCAACCAATGATGGGGAACAGCAATTTCGCAGTGTATTGAATGCTGCGTTATACAATCAATTAAATGCGGAGCAACGTTTGGATGTGTATGAGTTGGAGCAATTAAATGAAAGGGCTGCCGAGCTTTTAAAATTGTTTTACCAAAGCCAAATTGAATTTCAGGCCAATGGCGCTTTTTATAACAAATCAAATTTGAAAGAGGGATCCACTTCTGGGGAATATTTGGTGGATGGTAAAAAACTGTTGATGGAGTGGGAAACTGCTGAG
>Ga0209344_10003036_pt1 | contig 17273 bp, 14 predicted proteins | sample Cruoilmetagenom6_FD_187293 | JGI IMG/M metagenome (GOLD analysis project Ga0209344, IMG submission 187293) | Oil polluted marine microbial communities from Coal Oil Point, Santa Barbara, California, USA - Santa Barbara Oil Seep Sample 6 (SPAdes)... | ecosystem: Environmental > Aquatic > Marine... | reverse complement strand
CGCGCCAAACAGTTCCCGCTCGGTCACCCGGTCGAGACTTTCATCGAGCGCCCGCCGGGCAAAGCCCAGCGCTGCCGCCGCCACTGTCGATCGGAACACGTCGAGAACCGACATGGCGATGCGAAACCCCTCGCCGGGCTTGCCGATCATCGCCGAAGCTGGAACCCGGCACACCTTGAAGGCAAGCCGGGCAAGCGGGTGCGGCGCCACCACTTCCAGCCGTTCGGCAATCTCCAGCCCCGGGATATCCGAAGGCACGATGAACACCGACAGTCCCTTGGCGCCAGGCGCTTCGCCGGTGCGCGCAAACACCGTGTAGACATCGGCGATGCCACCATTGGAAATCCAGGTCTTCTCGCCATCAAGAAGATAGTCGTCGCCATCGCGGGTGGCGGTCATGGCGATATTGGCCACATCCGAGCCCGACGCCGGTTCGCTCAGCGCAAACGCCGACAGCGCCTTGCCTGTGCGGGTCTTGCTCAGCCACTCGCTTTTCTGAGCAGCCGTGCCAAACAGCGAGATTGCGCCGGTGCCAAGCCCCTGCATGGCAAACGCAAAATCGGCAAGCCCGTCGTGGCGCGCCAGCGTTTCACGCAGGATGCAAAGGCTGCGCACATCGATGCGGGAGTTTTCATTGGCCGGGTCAACGGCCGTCAACTCGAGCCAGCCTGCCTCACCGAGCGCAGTCACCAGCCGCTTGCAGGTGGCATCGAGATCGGCGTGATCGACGTTCGCCAAATTGGCCGCCGCCCACTGATCGGCGCGATCGGCCAGTTCCCGGTGGGAATCATCAAAAAACGGCCATTGAAGAAAGCTGCGGTCAGACATCAATCGCCCTCGAATACGGGTTTCTGCTTGGAAGCGAAGGCCTCGTAGGCGCGGCGGAAGTCCTGGGTCTGCATGCAGATCGCCTGGGCCTGGGCTTCCGCCTCGATTGCCTGCTCGATGCCCATGTTCCATTCCTGCGCCAGCATGGTCTTGGTCATCATGTTGGCAAAGCCCGGACCATCGGCAAGCCTGCGGGCAAGCTTGCGCGCCTCGTCATCAATCGCGCCGGCCTCAACCACCCTGTTGTAGAAACCCCAGCGCTCGCCCTCCTCGGCGCTCATTAAGCGTCCAGTGTAAAGCAGATCGGCAGCGCGCCCCTGACCGATGATCCGTGGCAGGATCGCGCACGCACCCATGTCGCAGCCGGCCAGCCCGACACGGTTGAACAGGAACGCGGTCTTGGCTTCCGGCGTGGCCATGCGCAGATCGCTGGCCATGGCGATGATCGCACCGGCGCCGGCGCAGATCCCGTCAACGGCAGCAATCACCGGCTTGCCGCAACCGACAATCGCTTTGACCAGATCACCGGTCATCCGCGTGAATGCGAGCAGCCCCTTCATGTCCTTGTCGAGCAAGGGTCCGATGATCTCGAAGACATCGCCGCCGGAGCAGAAATTACCGCCATTGGAGCCGAAGATGACCACCTTGACGTCGTCGCGGTAAACTAGCCCACGGAACCAGTCGCGCAGTTCGGCATAGCTTTCAAACGTCAGCGGATTCTTGCGCTCAGGTCGGTCAAGCGAGACCTCGGCAACACCGTCGGTCAGGGTCAGTCGGAAATGGGTGGGGCTATCGGTCGACATCAGGTTTCTCCCTTGCTGGCCTTGCTGGCAATCCGCTCCAGTTGCTCGGCCATGTCATGGATCTCGTCGGCGTCGACGCCATGCAACAGATCATCAATCCATGCCTCGTGCTTGGATGCCATCCGGGCAAATTGTTCTCGTCCCGCCTTGGTCAGGCGCACGGTGGTGGCTCGGCGGTCATTATCCACGGGAACCCGCACAAGCATGCCGTCATCGACCAGCCGGTCGACAATGCCGGTGACATTGCCATTGGAAACCCGCAGCACGCTCGACAGCTGGCTCATTTTCAGCCCGGCTTCGGCGCGGTAGAGGGCCGCCATCACATCAAATCTCGGCAGGGTGGTATCAAACGAAGTGCGGAAATTCTCGCGCAACTCACCCTCGACGTGCTTGGTCGCCTTGAGCAGTTTCAGCCACAGTCGGAGCCGCGCCTTTGACGCAGCAACATCGGCAATGAGGTCGGTTTTTGTGGTGGATGGCTGGGTGCCGTTTTCACTCATGTCTCTCCCCCCGACAGCGAGATCGCCTGGCCGGTGATCGAAGCGGCAGCGTCGCTGCAAAGCCAGATCGCCGTGTCGGCAATTTCCTCCGGCTGAATGAACCGTCCCTGCGGATTGACGTCTCGCAGCGACGCTTCGGCGTCTTCACGGCTGCGCCCGGTTTTCTCGACGATGTTGTCGATCGAGCGGTGCAGCATCGGCGTGTCCGTAAAACCCGGACAAATGGCATTGACCGTCACTCCGGTCTTGGCGAGTTCAAGGCCGAGGCTGCGCACCAGGCCGATGACGCCGTGCTTGGCCGCGCAATAGGCGCCGACATAGGCATAGCCCTTCAGCCCTGCCGTCGACGCAATGGCGATCAGGCGGCCGGGCTGTTTCTGATTCATTTTCGCAAGACAGGCCTGGAAGGTATTGAAGACACCGGTCAAATTCACATCCAGCGTGGCGCGAAACATGTCGACGCCGGTACGCAGGAACGGCGCGCTCTCTGCCGATCCGGCATTGGCGATGACAATGGTCGGCGCGCCATGTTTTTCGACAGCCTTGGCAATCGCTGCGGCCATCGCCTCGGCATCGGTGACGTCGGCAGCAATTGGAAAGATACGATCCCATCGCGCTGCCAGCGCATCCAGCGGGGCCTGCCGGCGGCCGATCGCGGTCACCTTCGCGCCCTGTTCCGCCAGCGCCATGGCAATCGCCTCGCCTGCGCCCGAACCGGCGCCGGTGACGATCGCGTGATGTCCCATCAGTTCCGTCATGGTCACACCTTGCCGAGCATGGTCTCGGCGCGTTCTGCCAACCGCCAGAGCTGGTCGCGGCCGGGATGATAGGGATCGGGCCATTTTTCCGCGCGGTCGCCCAGCGTGGCTGCCGCGTGCAGGGTCCAGTAAGGATCAGCAAGATGCGGACGCGCCAAGCATACCAGATCGGCGCGGCCGGCCATCAGGATCGAATTGACATGATCCGGCTCGTAGATATTGCCGACCGCCATGGTCGCCATCTCCACTTCGTTGCGGATCCGATCTGCGAATGGGGTCTGGAACATCCGGCCATAGACCGGCTGACCCAGCTTCGACGTCTGCCCGGCCGAAACATCACAGATATCGACACCTGCGTCTTTGAGCAGACGGGCGATTTCGACTGCATCGGCAGGTGTAATCCCATCCTCGCCGACCCAGTCATTGGCCGAGATCCGCACCGAGATTGGCTTGTGCTGAGGCCAGGCCGCGCGCATTGCCTGATAGATTTCCAGTGGATAGCGCATGCGGTTTTCGAGGCTGCCGCCATACTCGTCGTCGCGCCGGTTGGTCAGCGGCGTGATGAAGGAAGACAGCAGATAGCCATGCGCCATGTGGATTTCGATCATGTCGAAACCGGCCTCGCCGGCCATTTCCGTAGCAGTGACAAACTGGTCACGCACCTGGTCCATGTCTTGCCGGGTCATCGCCTTGGGCGTCTGGTTGGCGCTCGACCAGGCGACGTCGGAGGCGGCCATGATCGGCCAGTTGCCGCTGTCTAACGGTGCATCCATGATCTCCCAGCCAAGTTGGGTTGATCCCTTGGCCCCGGAATGACCAATCTGCATGCAGATCTTGGCTTCGCTCTCGCTGTGGACGAAATCGACAATGCGCTTCCAGGCCGCCTCATGCTCGGGCGCATAAAGGCCCGGGCAACCCGGTGTGATCCGGCCTTCCGGCGACACGCAGGTCATCTCGGTATAGACCAGCCCGGCGCCACCCTTGGCGCGTTCGCCGTAGTGCACCAGGTGCCAGTCGGTGGGGCAGCCATCGACAGCCTTGTACTGCGCCATCGGCGAAACCACGACGCGGTTCTTGAGCTCCATGTCGCGCAGCTTGTAGGGCACGAACATCGGGTGGCGCACCGGCGCATTGGCGGCAATGCCGGCCTGGGTCTGGAACCAGCGTTCCGCATCCTTGAGCCATTCGGCATCGCGCATCCGCAGGTTTTCGTGGCTGATGCGCTGTGATCGGGTGAGAAGCGCATAGTTGAACTGCACCGGATCGAGATGGAAATAGCGGCCGATTTCCTCGAACCACTCCATCGAGTTGCGCGCCGCAGACTGCAGCCGCAGCACTTCCAGCCGCCGCTCATCTTCGTATTTGCCGAACGCCTTCGGCAGTGTTGGCTCCGAGTGCAAATAATTTGCCAGCGCAATCGCGCTTTCGAGCGCCAGCTTGGTGCCCGAGCCGATGGAAAAGTGCGCAGTTGCTGCAGCATCGCCCATCAACACGATGTTTTCGTGGCTCCAGCGCGTGCACAACACGCGTGGGAAATTGATCCAGGCCGACCCACGAATATGGCTGGCATTGGTCATCAGGCTGTGACCGCCGAGATGCTTGGCAAAAATCTTCTCGCAGACCGCGATCGATTCCTGCTGGCTCATCTCGCCAAACCCGTAGGCGTTGAAGGTCTCCTCGTTGCATTCGACGATGAATGTCGCTGTCTCATCATCGAACTGATAGGCGTGCGCCCAGAGCCAACCCTTGTCGGTTTCCTCGAAAATGAAGGTAAAGGCATCATCGAACTTCTGGTGAGTCCCGAGCCAGACGAATTTGCAGGCGCGGATATCGACTTCCGGCTCAAATGCGTCGGCAAATTCGGTCCGGGTGCGAGAATTCAGCCCGTCGGCGGCAACCACCAGATCAAATTCCCTGGCATAGGCCGCGGTTTCCTTGACGTCGGTCTCAAAGCGTAATTCAACGCCGAGTTCTCGTGCCCGCGCCTGAAGCAACAACAGCAACTGCTTGCGGCCAATGCCGCAGAAGCCGTGGCCGGTCGACACCATCTTGGTATCCTTGAAATGAACCGCGATATCGTCCCAATAGGCAAAGTGGGCGCGGATCGAGGCGGCGCTTTCAGCGTCGTTCTCGGCCAGATTGTCCAGCGTCTCGTCGGACAGCACCACGCCCCAGCCAAACGTGTCATCGGGCTTGTTGCGCTCGACCACAACCAGCTCATGCGACGGGTCGCGCAGTTTCATGGAAATCGCGAAATAGAGACCGGCGGGTCCGCCACCCAAACAAACGACTCTCATGATCTTCGCTCCTCCACTGTGGTTGTCAGCTAGATAATCCTACGCCTCGTCAGATATATTTCAAGCATAAACTTTTTAAGCCACAAGAATGATCGCCTGCCCGTCCGCGCCTTGTCGACGGTCTTGCCCGCAGCGAAAAAAGCAACACTGGGTGCAGAACCAAGTGTGAATCCTAAGCGGTCAGGCCGCCGGGTTTGCCACCTCCAGCAGCGCCTGCGCCAGCCGTTCGACGCCGGCCTCAGTGGTCATGAAGCCGGGCGAACAGCGCAGGATCTGACCCCGCGCATCGGCATACACCGAACGCGAGCGCAGATCGGCCAGCAGGACCTGAGGGTCGATACTTTCGGGCAGACGCATCATCACGCTGCCGCCACGCTCGGCAGGATCGCGAGGCGAAACCAGTTCGAACCCGGCCTTGTCGGCCGCAGAGATGATCACATCGCTGAGCGCACGGTTTTTGGCGAGCTGGGCATCCCAGTCCTGGCTTGCATGCCACTCGAGCGCGGGCACGCTGGCCGCACATGCCATCACCGAGGGCGTCCCATTGTCAAAACGGCGAATGTCGGGCGCATAGGTAAACGCATTGATGTCCCAGGAAAAGATGTTGTCCTGGCTGAACCAGCCGCGAAGCGCAGGTTGGCAGCGCGCGATCACGTCGGGCATCACCTGCAAAATGCCGCCGCCGGGTGATCCACACATCCATTTCAGGCTGGTGGAGACCGAAAAATCGGCACCAACGGCCATGCTGTCATACGCCATCAACCCGGCAGCCTGGGTGATGTCGACGCCGATCACCGAACCCTGCCTGCGTCCATGCGCAACCAGCGTGGCCAGATCGCAGCGATGCGACGAGGTCGAACTCACCCAGGTCAGCAGCGCCAAGCCAACTTCCGGCCCCCATGCGGCGATGACATCCTCGTCCGCAACCCAATGCGCATCTTCGCGTAGCGGCACGGTGCGCAGCTCGAAGCCATAGCGGTCGGCCATGCCGGTAAGCAGGAAATGCAGGCTCGGGAAACAGTCACCCGCCACCAGCACGACCTTGCCCTCGAGTTCTTCCCGCGGCAGCGCCATGATCATCGCCGCCAGTGAGCTGGTCACATTCTCGGTGGTGGTCAGCGACGCCGATGGCGCCTTGATCAGCGCGCTCCATAATTCGATGAACCGCTGCCGCTGGCCCAGCGCATAGCCCCATTGATCGTCATTGGGGGCGCCCCAGCATTCGGAAAACGCGGTCAATGCCGTGGCCATCGCCTCGGTCTTGCCCGGGTACTGACCGATCGAATGGTAAAGCAGGTAGCCCGAGCCGTCGCCATTTGCCGATGTGGATTGCGGTGTCATGTCTGTCTCTCCGGTGTCTGCGGCCAGGCAACAACGCACCTCCGCACCAATTATGGGATTGCCGCCTACCAGTTGGCCTGGTTCGGATCGGGCAAGGGAATGGCGTCCAGCAATTCGCGCGTGTAGGCCGATTGCGGCGTCCTGAACAATTCGTCCGCGGTTGCGTATTCCGCGATCTCGCCACGGTTGAGCACCATCACACGGTCGCACAGGCGCCGGATAACCGAAAGGTCATGGCTGATGAAAGCCAGCGTCAGCCCCAGCTCCTTGACCAGATTGCCGAGCACATTGAGTACCTGCGCCTGCGACGACACATCAAGGCCCGACACGATTTCGTCGGCGAGGATGAATTCCGGCTTGAGCGCAATCGCCCGGGCAATGCCGACGCGCTGGCGCTGACCGCCGGAAAGTTCGTGCGGATAACGGCTGCGGAATGTGCGTGGCAGCCCGACATGATCGAGCGCCTCATCAACACGCGCGTCAATCCGGTCGAAGCCGTGCATCAAAATCGGGTCGGCGATGATGGCTCCGATCCTGCGGCGCGGATTGAGCGACGACATCGGGTCCTGAAAGATCATCTGCATCCGCCGCCGGATCGGCCGCAAACTGTCTTCGCCAAGATGGGTTATGTCCTGCCCGTCAAAACGGATGGAACCGCCGACAGGCTCGATCAGCCGCAACAGCGCCCGGCCCAGTGTTGATTTACCTGATCCCGAACCGCCGACGATGCCCAGCACCGAGCCACGGCCAATCTCCAGATCGATCTGTTTGAGGATCGGGATCATCGGCGCCCGGCCGAACACCGGCTTGGCTGCCATATCAGGCAGCGCCACCTCGAGTGCGGAGACGGAAAACAAGCTGTCATCAAGCGCCATGACGCCACCCCCGGTCAGCAGCCAGAACTTCTCCGGCCACCTGTTCGATCACGGATTCATCGACCGGCAAAAGCGAGGCATCAGGATCGGTGTATTTCGGCGTCGCCGCCAGCAGCGCCCGCGAATAGGCGTGCTTGGGGCCGTTGAAAAATTCCGCCACGGTGGAATTTTCCACCACCATGCCGCCATAGAGCACCGACAGTCGCTGGCAGATCTTCGAGACAACACCGAGATCGTGGGTGACAAACACCATCGCCGTGGCGTGACGCGCCTGCAATTCGCGGATCAGCCGCAGGATCTGCTTTTGCACGGTCACATCCAGCGCCGTGGTCGGCTCATCGGCCACCACCAGCTTGGGATTGGCGGCAAACGCCGAGGCAATCAGCACCCGCTGGCGCATGCCGCCCGAAAGTTCATGCGGATAGCTGGCCATCACCCGTTCGGGATTGTCGATCGACACCTCGTCGAGCAGTTCCATCGCCCGCACCCGGGCCGTGGCCTTGGTCCAGCCCAGGATGTCGCCCAGCCGGTTGGTGATCTGCGGCTCGATCCGTCGCGACGGATTGAGCGCGGTCAACGGGTCCTGCGGGATCAGTGCTGCGGTGGCGCCGATCAGCCGGCGCCGGTCCTTGGGACGCATGGCCAGCAGATCGTGGCCGTCGAGCAGGATCTCGCCCTCGGTGATATCGATTGCCACCGGCAGAATGCCAAGCACCGCCTTGCCGATCATGCTCTTGCCGGCGCCGCTCTCGCCCACCAGCCCCAGCACTTCGCCGGTGTCGATGGAGAACGACACCGAGCGCAACACCCGCTGCTGGTTGCCGCGGATTGACGCCGACAGATTGCTGACACTCAGGAACGCACTCATCGCAGCACCGGATCAAAGCGATCCTTGAGCCCTTCGCCAAACTGGCTAAAGGACAGGACGGTCAAAAACAACACCGCAAGGGGGAACGCCAGCACCCACCACGCCTGGTAGATCGAGGTGCGGCCTTCGGCAATCATTCCGCCCCAGGTCGGTGCGTCGGTGGAAATCGACAGGTTGACGAACGACAGGATCGCCTCAACGATCACCGCAATTCCCATCTCCAGCGTCAGCAGCACGACGATGGTCGGCAGCACATTGGGCAGGATTTCACGCCACAGGATGTCCCTGCGCGGCCGTCCCGCGACAACCGCGCTCGAAACATAATCCATTGCCGACTGGTTCATCGCCTCAGCCCGCACCACCCGGCAGAACCGGGTCCAGTCGATCACCACGATGGCGATGATGATCGAACTCAGCCCGGTGCCGAGCACCGCGATCAGCAGGATCGCGAACAACACCGGCGGGAACGCCATCCAGATATCGACCAGCCGCGAGATCACCACATCGACCCAGCCGCGCATGTAACCCGCGAGCAACCCCAGCACCGAGCCAACCAGCGCGGTGGCGAGCCCCGCGGCAAGCGCTACCGAAAAGGCAATCCGGCCACCATGGATGATGCGCGAGAGCACATCACGGCCGAGGCTGTCGGTACCAAGCAGATAGGCGGGATCGGCGCCGGCAGCCCAGAACGGCGGCAACCGGCCGGCAAACAGATCCTGCGTCAGCGGATCGTGCGGACTGACCAGCGGCGCAAACAGCGCCATCAACGCCATCAGACCAAGCCAGATTCCCGCCAGCCAGAGCCGGGCGCCGGCGCTGCGGCGAATGGTGCTCCTGCCATCAAGCATGCCGCAGCCTCGGATTGAGCAACGCATAGGTCATGTCGACCACCAGGTTGATGACGGTAAACAGCAGTGCGAAGACGATGACGATGCCCTGGATCAGCGGCAGGTCGCGGTTGATGACCGCATCGATCGCCATGTTGCCGAGCCCCTCATAGGAAAACAGCCGCTCAATGATCACCGTGCCGCCAATCAGGAAGGTGAATTGCACACCAATCAGCGTCAGCGTCGGCAGCACCGCATTGGGCAGCGCCTCGGAAATAATCACATGGTTTTCGCCATAGCCCTTGGTGCGCGACAGTGTGACATAATCGAGATGCATGGTTTCCTTTAGCGATTGCTTGAGCAACTGGCTGATGATCGCCGCGAGCGGGATCGCCAGCGCCAACGCCGGCATGAACATGTGTTTGAGCAGGTCCCACCACAGATCGAAGCGCAGCCGCAAAATGCTCTCGAATACGTAGAACTGGGTGACGAACGGCAGATCCAGCGACGGAGAAATCCGCCCGGAAATGTGAAATACCGGCATCAGCACGCCGAACAGGACGATCAGGATTAGCGCCCAGAGAAAATCCGGGATCGACAGCCCGACGCCATTGGCGACATCGATCGCTGTTTCGGTGCGCGTTGCCCGGTAGCGCACGCCCGTCAGCGCCAGCGCGCCGCCGATCACGACGGCAATCACCAGTGCGAAAATCGCCAGTTCCAGCGTTGCCGGCAACCGTCCCAGCACCAGCGGCATTACCGGCTGCCTGAGCGAGATCGAGGTGCCGAAATCGCCCCTGAACACACCGCCAAGCCAAATCCCGAACTGCTCGACGAGCGACTTGTCGAGCCCGTAATGGGCGGTCAACCGGGCAATATCTTCCTCGGTGGCACCTGGCGGCAGCATCATGGCGATCGGGTTTCCCGGCACCACGCGGATGACAAAAAACACCACCACCGCCGCGCCGACCAGGGTAACGGACATGGTCGCCAGACGAAGTAAGGTCGCGCGCAACAGTATCAAATCGGTATTTCCTGAAAATGCGGCCGCCACCTCGAAAAGGCAGCGGCCGCGTGATCGTTTAAGGGTTACTTGGCTCGCGTCATCAGATGCGGAAGCAGCGAGCCCGATGCATGCGGGGTCACCTTGACGCCCTCGATGTGCAGGATCGGTTGCACATACTGCAACAGCGGGATCACAAGCGCGTTGTCAGCGATGTAACGGTCGACATCCTTCCAGCCGGCAATGCGCTTGTCTTCATCCGCTTCACCCCAAAGCGGGCCAATCATGTCGATCAGATCCTGGCCGTCCCAGACCGAGTGCGGCGACGGGCCGAACATGGCAAAACCGGTCGATGTGGTCGGATCGCCCACCGAGTTGCCCCAGTTGTAGAACGCCGCCGGTGCCAACTGGTCGGCAGCACGCAGTTCGTAATGCTTGGCGATCTCGTAGACCTCGATTTCCGCCTCGATTCCAATTTTGCGCCACAGCCCGACGATCGCCTGGATGATTTCATAATCCTTGGGCTTGAAACCACGTGTAGTCTGGATCTTGAACTTGACCGGATTCTCTGGTGAATAACCCGACGCAGCCAGCAATTCCTTCGCCTTTTCGGGATCGTAGGGAACCTTGATCGAGGAATCATAGGCAATGTATTCGGGCGTTTGCAGCGTATCGATGGGAACACCGTAGCCCGACAGCAACCGATCGATGATCAGCTTCTTGTCGATCGACATCGCCGCTGCCTTGCGCACGTTGGGATCGAGCATTACGTCGATATCGTTGAGGAAGATCATGCCGATATCGGAGATCGGCGCGGCCGTCCCCATGATGCCATTGCCGCCCTTGAGGCGGTCATATTCCTCATAGGGCATTTCCAACGTGACATGGGCGTTGCCGGATTCAATCTCGGCGACGCGCGAGGCGGAATCGGTGACGAACTTGATGGTCACGCTTTCAAATTCCGGCTTGCCGCCCCAGTAATTCGGATTGGCCTTGAGACGGACGAACGCATTGCGCTCGAACTTGTCGACCATGTAGGGGCCAGTCCCGATCGGTGCTGCCTCGAAGCCATCGGCGCCGACCTTTTCATAATAGGCCTTGGGCAGAACGTAGCCGGTGAGGAAGTACATCCATTTGAAGATGGTCGGCTCGAAGCGAGTCACATCGGCGGTGACCATGTTGCCTTCGGCCTTGATGTTGCCGAGCGTCGACCAGATGAACTGAATCGGGTTGCCGGTTGTCTCATCGGCTGCGCGAGTGAGCGACCAGGCAACATCTTCAGCGGTAAACGGCGAGCCGTCATGCCAGGTTACGCCTTCGCGCACCTTCATCATGACCTTGGTCTTGTCGTCGTTCCAGCCCCATTCGGTAAGCAATCCGGGCGCCGGCGACAGGTCTGGCTGCTGCAGGATGAACTGATCGAACACCGACTGGTAGATACCCTGAATGGTCGGGTTGACCGCCGATGGGCCCACGGTCGGGTCCCATGACGGCAAGTTGACATTGTAGGCGATGACGAGTTCTTCGATGCCCTGGGCGAGTGCCGGACCGGCAAAGGCGCTGATCGCCATTGCCGCCGCCGTGCCCTTGAGCACCGTACGACGAGAAACCTGTTTCATGCTGTTCTCCCTGCTCTTTGTTGTGTCATTTCCCGCCCAGTTTCTGGGCGAGCATGTATCCCGATCCCGCGCCAGTGCCCGCTCCCGGCCACACGCTGGCGCCGGTCAGATGCAATCCGTCGATGGGGGTCTTTCCGGTCGCGTGGCCCAAGGCCGGACGAAACAGGAAATTTTGAGATAGGTGATGGCTGCCGGCAATCTGGTCACCGCCGACCAGGTTGGGGTTGTCCGCCTGCAGTTCGAGCGGCGACACCACCGTGCGGTTAATGATCTTTTGAGCAAGCCCCGGCGCATGGCGCTCGATGATGGCGATTGCTCGGTCCGCGTAGATTTCCTTGACCTCGGCCCAGTCGGTGCTGGTGATTTCACCGGCCGCATCTGCCTTGATCTCGCCGGGCACCATCCGCACCTGCACCCACAATGTGTGCTTGCCTTCGGGAGCGCGGCTGGGATCGACCACGGTCGGCTGACCCACCACCAGCACCGGCTCATCGGGCAGCAATCCGGCCTTGGCCTGCTGGTAGGTGCGCGCCATCTGATCAAGCGACGGCGCGATATGCACATAGGCGAATTGCTTGAGCTCCTCGCTCGCGCTCCACTCCGGCAGCCCGTCGAGCGCCAAATGGATCATCATCGTGCCGGGCGCATGGCTGAAACCACGCATCTTGCCGTCAAACGTCTCATCGCCCGACTGGCCCTCAAGCAGATCCATCAACCCGCTAGGCGCCACATTGGCAATCACCGCTTTGCGCGCCTTGATCTGCGTGCCATCGTCGAGCTCGATCCCGATGGCCTTGCCGCCCTCGCGCAGCACTTTGCTTACGCGCTTGCCACAATGGATCTCACCACCGTCAGCTTCGATCTTGGTCACCACCGCCCGCGTCACCGTATCGGCGCCACCCTGGCCGATGACCATGCCGAAATGCTGGTTGGCCATCGATTCGAGGTAGGGGAACACCGCTCCACCGGCCATGTCGGGGGCAAAATCGAGATGCATTCCCCAGGCCGCCAGCGTCGTTCGAATATGTTCGGATTGGAACGTCTCGGTGAGAAACTGACGCGGCGAAGACAACAGCAAGCGCACCAGTTCGGCAGTCCATGAAAATCCCTTGCGAAACAGGGTCTTTGCCAGAAGGCGGCCTTGTACATGCATTTGCATGGGATTTCCCAGCAGTGCAAAAATGATTTCCGCGGTTCCCGGAAACTCGCAGCAAAGCCGGTCCCAGGTCTCGGCATCGGCTTCGGAGAACGCCGCAATTCGCGCCCGCGTTTCCCCTGCACCGGTGCTGACGCCGAACCATTTGCCGTCGTCGAAGACACTGGCAAAGCAATGCGAAGCCGGCGCGAACGCGAGCCCATATTTGCCCAGATCCTCGCCATAGGCCTTGAAAAAAGCAGAACCAGCAAAAAGACTCAGGTTCATGGCCGCCCAATCGTGACGGAACCCGGGCGCGGTCAGTTCCAATGTCTTGACGGCACCGCCTGGGGTCTCGGCCTGTTCGAAAACCGCCACGCGCCACCCCTTGGCGCCCAGATGCGCAGCACACGCCAAGCTGTTAAGCCCGGCTCCGATAATGATCGCGTCATACTGCTGCGACACTTCGCGTCCCTCTGTTCCCAAGATTTATAATTGCAAATGCATATTATTCTGTCTAGCATCTATTTGTACGGATTACCTGCGGGGCCACTGTCGCCCTGCCATCGCCACGTTAAGGCTTGCTTCGGGAGGACGATTGATGAACGCCGCTGACACACTGGGAAATCTCGCTGGAATGCTGCTTGAGGGAAAGGTCGAGGTGGTTGACCTCTCCGGCCTGCTTGGCCCTGACACGCCGCTTCTGCAATTGCCGGAAGATTTTGCCAAGAACACGCCCAAGATCGAAATTCACAAGATTTCCGAATATGACAGCGACGGCCCGTTCTTTGCCTGGAACTGGCTCAAGATCGGCGAGCACTCCGGCACCCATTTCGATGCACCGCATCACTGGATCACCGGCAAGGACTATGCCGATGGCTACACCGATTCCATTCCACCGCAGAATTTCGTGGCACCGGTCAATGTGATCGATTGCTCCGCGGAAGTGGCCAAGAACCCCGACTTCCTGCTCGACGCTGCCGGCGTCAAGGCCTGGGAAGCCGAGCATGGTGAAATCAAGGCCGGTGAATGGGTAGTGATGCGCTCCGACTGGGATTCCCGCGCCGGTGATCAAGCAGCCTATCTCAACGCTGATGAAACCGGTCCGCATTCGCCTGGCCCAACCGTCGATTGCATTCAGTACATCCTGTCCAAGGGCGTGATCGGCTGGGGCAACCAGTGCATCGGCACCGATGCCGGTCAGGCTGGCGGCATGGAACCGCCCTACCCGGCGCACAACCTGCTGCATGCCGCCAACAAATATGGCCTGGCTTCGCTTGCCAATCTCGACAAGCTGCCGCCCAAGGGCGCGATCCTGATCGCCGCGCCGCTGAAGATCGTCAAGGGCACCGGCAGCCCGATCCGGGCGATGGCGCTGGTCGCCCGCGGCTGAACCGGAACCAGACCGGAGACCGGGCATCATGGCAGACCATGACCACATCATAGTCGGCAGCGGCATCAACGCGCTTGTCGCTGCGGCCATGCTGTCTGCCAAGGGGCAACGGGTGCTGGTGCTTGAGCGCGCAGACCGTTTCGGCGGCTGCATGCGCACCGACGAGATCACCTTGCCCGGGTTCCACCATGATGTGATGGCCGCCACGTTCGTTCTATTTCTCACCTCCCCGGCCCATGGCGCGCTCGGCTCTGATCTGGCGCGCCATGGGCTCGAATTCTGCCATACCCCACACCCCACCGCCGTGCTCAGGCCCGACGGCTCATCGCTGGTGCTGACCACCGACCGGGCCACCAACATCAAGACGTTCAACGCGGCCGCCGCAGGTGATGGCGACCGCCACGCTGCCGACGTCGGCGCCATCGAGGCCGATGCCCCGTTCCTGTTTGCTCTGTTGGGTGGCGAATTATGGAGCTGGCAGACGGCCAAACTGCTGGCCCGGCAGGCCTGGAGCCGCGGCCTCCGCGGTCTTGCCGCCTGGGTCGGTGAGGCTCTGCGGCCGTCCCGCACCTGGCTCGAAGCGGGCTACGCCTCCGAACGTATCCAGGCGCTCCATGCACCCTGGGTGCTGCATACCGGGCTGACCCCCGAATCCGCCTATGGCAGCCAGATGGGCAAGGTCATTGCCTTTGCGCTCGAAGCTGCCGGTGCGCCGGTGGTCAAGGGGGGCGCAGGTCAGGCCGTTGCCGCCTTCAAAAGCCTGATTGAGGAAAATGGCGGCCAGTTGCGCGCCAATGCCGATGTTGACCAGGTAATCATCGAAAACGGCCGCGCCACCGGCGTCAGGCTTGCCGACGGAACCACGATCACAGCAGACAACGTGATCTGTTCGGTACCGCCCAGCCAGCTCTACCAACGCCTGCTGCGCGACCAGAAACAAGCGGTTTCCGAGAAAGACACAGCACAGCTCAAGCAATTCCGTCATGGCCGCGGCAATTTCCAGCTGCATTACGCCATCGACGGCCCGATCCGCTGGAAAACCGCTGGGCTTGAGGATGTGGCGCTGGTCCATTTGGCCGACGGCATCGACTCGGTGTCCAAATCCGCAAACGAAGCCGAGCGCGGGATGTTGCCCGAGACGCCGACCATCTGCGTCGGCCAGCCGCACAGGCTCGACCCGAGCCGCTGCCCGGAGGGCAAGTCGATCTTGTGGCTGCAGATCCCTGATGCCCCGCGCGTGCTCAAGGGCGATGCGGCTGGAGAGATCGAAACCTCCGGCACCTGGGACGACGCCACCCGCGAGGCCTTTGCAGACCGTGTCGAGGCGATCCTTACCCAGCATATCGACGGATTTTCCGAGAGCATACTGGCTCGCAAGGCCTATTCACCGGCCGATCTGGAAGCTCTCAACATCAACCTCGTCGGTGGCGATCCCTATGGCGGGTCCTGTGCGCTCGACCAGTTCTTCATCTGGCGACCGTTTTCCCACACGGTCAACAATTCGACCAGTATTCGCAATCTGCACCACATCGGCGCGTCGACCCATCCCGGACCGGGGCTTGGTGGCGGCTCCGGTTTACTGCTGGCCAAGAGGTTGGGCGCATGAACGAAATCAAGCCCACAGCCACCAACAAGGCAGAGCCGCTACGCCGGCTTGGCGAGATCGGCCTCTCCAATTTTGCCCCCTACCTGATGAACCGCATCATGGGCCGCTACAATGCCAATCTGCGGCATGAAATAGCCGGTCTCGGCCTGACCACGCCAAAAATGCGGGCGCTCGCGGTACTTTCGGTAATCGACGCGCTGCCGATCAGCGAACTTGCGGTTTATGCCGTGGTCGAGCAATCCACGCTAAGCCGCGCCCTCGAACAGCTCACCGCCGACGGCCTTGTGCGTCGCGATCCCGATCCCCACGACAGCCGGGTCACCCGCATTGTCATTACCGATGCCGGACGCGCCGCCTTTGAACAGCTCTGGCCATCGATGTCGCGGGTTTATTCACAAATGTTTCACGGCATTCCCACGGACGAACGCACTGCCTTCGTCGCCACCCTGCAAAAGGTGCTTCACAACATCAGGAAACACGATTTCTAGCCACCTCAATTCCGTGCATTCCACAGCGCCAGCCGCACGGCAGACGCCCGTCCAGGAGAAAATCCGATGAAACTATCCATTCTCGCTGTTGCTGCATTGACGCTGGCTGCAACTGCTTGTGTTGCGCAAGCGCAAGCAATGCTTGGGAGAACCAAGGTGGGTCGGTGCTGTGGTCCAACACGTCCCCTAAAAATAACTATGCGCCAGAATAAAGAGGTGTCAGATGGCTGAACGCTCATTTGCCAAGGAAGTCCAGAAACTCAAGATCGGCGAAGGTGAAACCTTTACAGGAGAAGGAATTCTGGCGCTCACCAAGGCGCTTCTGGAAGCTGGCGTGGGCTATGTCGGCGGTTATCAGGGCGCCCCGATCAGTCATCTGATGGATGTGCTCGCCGATGCCGAGGAAATCCTTACCGAGCTCGGCGTGCGCTACGAGGCCAATGCCTCGGAATCCGCCGCCGCGGCAATGCTTGCAGCCTCCGTGCACTACCCGATCCGCGGCGCCGTCACCTTCAAGGGACCGGTCGGCGTCAATGTCGCCTCCGATGCGCTGGCCAATCTGTCATCCTCCGGTGTCACCGGCGGCGCGCTGGTGATCATCGGCGAGGATTACGGCGAAGGCTCATCGATCATGCAGGAACGCAGCCACGCATTCGCGATGAAATCGCAGATGTGGCTGCTTGACCCGCGGCCCAACCTGCCGTCCATTGTTCAGTCAGTGCATCAGGGGTTCGAACTGTCGGAAGCTACCAATACCCCGGTGATGTTGATGGTACGGATCCGCTCGTGCCATGTCACCGGTAGCTTCGAGGCCAAGGACAACAAGCGGCCTCCGTTTACAGTCAAGGATGCGCTGGCCAATCCGCGCAGCGATTACGCCCGGGTGGTGCTGCCGCCGATGTCATATATCCAGGAGCACGACAAGATCGACA
>Ga0209344_10003035_pt1 | contig 17279 bp, 15 predicted proteins | sample Cruoilmetagenom6_FD_187293 | JGI IMG/M metagenome (GOLD analysis project Ga0209344, IMG submission 187293) | Oil polluted marine microbial communities from Coal Oil Point, Santa Barbara, California, USA - Santa Barbara Oil Seep Sample 6 (SPAdes)... | ecosystem: Environmental > Aquatic > Marine... | reverse complement strand
CCGGATGGCACCTCGGCCCTGATCACCTATGGGCATTTGAATCTGACACATCGCAACAGCCATGCACATCCCAGTGAAATACCTGTGGGCGAAATGATGAATGTCACGTTCGATCTTGACCAAATTGCATACCGGATTCCACAACATCACCGCCTGAGGATTGCGGTATCTACCAATTACTGGCCAATGTTATGGCCATCACCTGAAACCGCCAGTATTATGATTGAAGCGGGTCATATCGAATTGCCGAGCCGCCCTTTGGCTAAAGGCGATGAGGTCTTCTTTGATCCCCCGGAAGGTGCAGCTGAATGGCGCACAAAAGAACTTCGTGCTTCGTCTTATACACGTGATTGCGCGACAAATCTTGAAACGGGTATTGTTACCACCAAGGTATCTTGTGATTATGGCGAAGAAGAGGATTTGGAACACGGCCTGATTTCCGGCGGTTGGATGAAAGAAAACTGGAGTATTCATCCCGATGACCCAATATCTGCCAAGGTTCATTCCGAGTGGGAGAAGATCGGTGGGCGGCCTGGGCAGATGTGGCGCACTTATATTCAAACTGAAATGAGCTCGGATAAATCCGATTTCTTTCTAACCGCGCGGCTTGAAGCCTATGAGAATGAGGTTTTGATCTTTGAACGCGATTATAAAGATAAAATACCGCGTGACTTGGTTTGAGTTAGCCAAACCCATGATGTGCATTTTACTAATTTAGCTGTTTTCAAGTGGTGATTGCCAGAAATTGTTATCAGGTAATTATAGGCTCAGTACAAAAATGAGGCGAAGAAAATTCCGCCTCATTTCTTGTTATGGTATCAATGAGTTAAAATCTGAATCCAAGGAAGATGGATGCAGAGTTTTCGTCAACACCTGTAACACCAAACTTGTTGTTGAAGTGTGTGTACTCAACACCAAGATGTATCTTATTTGCCTTACGACCCATCGCATGGCCCAAGTCCCATCTAATTTGTGGTGAGAAGACGATTTGATTATCAACGCCAGCGCTTTGATCGCCGATGAAGTCAACAAAACCTTGGAATTTGAACTTCTGGCTGCCGAGATCGAATGGAGCTGCCCAAGCTACAGTTGCTTGATACGTTGTGTCAAGGTTGCGGTCAAAAGGGTCAACAAAGTTGGTATAGGTAGTCAGGGCAAGTGACAGAAATTGGAAACCTGGCATATTGAAGCTAACGCGCGGGCCTACCAGAGCGACCGAAAAATCGGTTCCTTGGTTTAGGCCAAACTGCAAGTCGAGCGCGTTGATGAAACCGTCGCCAAAGTCCAAACCAAAATGCTTGCCGTGCAAAGCGTAGTAAACCTCGCCATACTGATCGCTTTCTGCGTTACCGGGTGCAGGCGCGTTGTTTCTATCAACGAAAAAATCGACGAAGAAGAAGAGATCGCCGATGTCGTTTGTTGAAAAATGTTCCAGCGTGACTGTCGCACGATCGGTTTCTTCACTGAAGCCACTGCCGAAGGTTGCGTTGCTGCCCATTCTGTAGCCGCCACCATAATGTAGCTGCACCTCAGTTGTTGAGAAACCGGCATGTGCAGCTCCGCTTCCAATTAAGCCTAAAGCCAAGGCTGCCAAGCCTAAGCTTTTTTTAATTTTCTTGATTGACATGTTTCCTCCCCAATTGTCAAAATGCCTGCTAAATTCAAGCAGGCTTTATATATAGTTCTATGACAATGGCGGAGCATGTGTAGATTCAGAATACTGTATAATGTTGAAACACTTTCAAAATATTACAAATAACGCATCCGTGAGTTTATGTTCCAAAGTGATTACGGCATTGTTGCTGCACTGTCAGGTGGTGGTAGCCCCTGATTGTAAGATAACGTTGTTGCAGCCTGCTTTACAATTTTACTTATGATCTCAACCCGATCAAGGGTCATTCTTTGTGTGGGGCCGGAAACTGAAATTCCCGCAACCGCTTCACCAAAGAAATTCAGGATTGGCGCCGCAATGCAGCGCATGCCAAGATTTTTTTCTTCATCATCAAATGCAAAGCCCAGCTCGCGCACTTTTTTTATTTCTTCCTGCAGTTTTTCTGGGTCGGTGATGGTATTATCGGTAAATTGCTCCAAAGAACTATTCTTGAATAGCTGTGTCACACGTTCCGTCGAATAAAATGCCAAAAGCGCTTTGCCTATGCCTGATGCGTGCATTGGTGATTGCGTGCCGGGCGGGAAAAATGCGCGAATGGTTTCATGGGTTTCCACTTGACTGACAAATATAACCATGTCGGCTTTCTCAATCCCAAGGTTCGCGGTTTCGCCTGTTTGATCCATCAAATCACGCATCACAGGGCGGCTGCGTTCAACCACACTGCTTCTTCGCAAAAAAGAGTACCCGATTCGAAATGCGGCAGGGCCAACATTCCATACTTGCTTGGCCTGCTCAGTTTCTACAATATTACGGGCCTCTAATGTAGACAGAACTCTGTAAATTGTAGCAGGTGATTGGCCTAAATCATGAGCGATATCTGATAGGGTCAAGTTGCCTTTAGCGGCAAGGATTTCCAACACATCTAGGGCGCGATCAACCGATTGTATCGTATTTTGGGCTGCCGTATTGTAAAAACTTTTTGGGCGCCCACGGGCACGGTTCTTTTGAGACATGATATGCCTTTCGCACTTGTTATGAATAGCATCACAATAGTATTGAAAATATTTTTTGACTAGTAAAAAAATATAAATAGCTGATAATAAACAAAAATATTTTAGATTACATCACATTACTAGTTTTTATAAAAAAATTGCTAGTCTGATACACAGATTATAGTCTTTGAAAAATCAAACAAAAAGGCATATAAAATGTACTTTCAAAATCCTGTATTTATTCCTGGACCGACTAACATACCGGAAATTTTGCGCAAAGCTGTTGATATGCCAACTCTGGATCACCGATCCTCGCTGTTTGGTGAAATCCTACATCCTGCACTTGCCGGTGTTAAAGCGGTATTGAAAAGTCAAACTGCAGAAATATTTGTGTTTCCATCAACGGGAACGGGGGGGTGGGAAACCGCCCTGACCAACACGCTTTCAGCGGGTGATAAAGTTCTGACTGCACGCAATGGCATGTTCAGTCAGCGTTGGATTGATATGTGCCAACGTCATAGGCTGGATGTTGAAGTTGTTGAAATCCCTTGGGGGGAAGGTCTGCCTGCGGATCGTTATGAAGAAATTTTGACGGCAGATACCGCGCATCAAATTAAAGCGGTTCTGGCCACACATAATGAAACCGCTACGGGTGTTTTGTCAGATATTGCGGCTGTACGCAAAGCACTGGATGGTGCAAACCATCCGGCACTTTTGTATGTGGACGGAGTTAGTTCCATCGGTTCAATGGATTTTCGTATGGATGAGTGGGGGGTGGATATTGCGATCACAGGCTCTCAAAAAGGCTTTATGTTACCTGCAGGTCTAGCGGTTATAGGTTTTGGTCCCAAGGCAATGGCGGCCATTGAAACCGCGACTTTACCACGCACATTCTTTGACATCCGTGATATGGGCACAACCTACGCCAAAAACGCTTATCCTTATACTCCTGCAGTTGGTTTATTGAACGGGTTAAAAATGGCAACTGAAATGCTGCTTGGTGAAGGGTTGGAAAATGTCTTTACCCGCCATCGTCGTATTGCAGGCGGTGTACGTGCGGCAGTCGATGCTTGGGGGTTGAAACTCTGTGCCGTATCACCTGATTTATATTCTGATACAGTTAGTGCAATCTGCACACCCGAAGGCTTTAACGCTACAGATATTGTTACCCATGCCGCTGACAAATACGATGTCGCTTTCGGTGTGGGCTTGGGTGAGGTTGCGGGCAAGGTTTTCCGTATTGGTCACTTGGGCCGTCTGACGGATGTGATGACCTTGTCAGGTATTGCTACCGCTGAAATGTGTATGGTTGATCTGGGGTTGGATATTCAACTTGGTACAGGTGTTGCCGCCGCGCAAGAGCATTACCGCATGTAATTGAAGGAACGTTAAATGTATATACCGACCCTTGACGATATGCTTGCCGCGCATGAGCGTATCAAGCCCTATATTCACCACACACCTGTATTGACGTCGACATTCATGAATGAGTTGTCAGGTGCAGAGTTGTTTTTTAAATGTGAGAATTTTCAAAAAGCAGGTGCCTTCAAAGTGCGTGGCGCTTCAAATGCGGTATTTGGCCTGCCTGATGATATGCTGGAAAAAGGTGTCGCCACCCATTCCAGTGGCAATCATGCGCTTAGCCTGTCCTATGCGGCAGGTCGGCGGGGTATTCCCTGTACAGTGGTGATGCCGCGCACGGCACCGCTAGCCAAAAAAGATGCGGTGATCGGTTATGGTGGCAAGATCGTCGAATGCGAGCCATCAACTTCCAGTCGTGAGGAAGTTTTTGCTGAAGTTGTTAAACAGACAGGGGCCGAATTTGTTCATCCTTATAACGATCCGCGTGTAATTGCGGGGCAAGGAACGTGTTCGCGAGAGTTGATTGGGCAGGTTGATGGGCTTGATGCTGTGATGGCACCCATCGGTGGCGGAGGTATGATTTCAGGTACATGTCTGACCTTGTCAAACTTAGCCCCGACCGTGAAGGTCTATGCTGCTGAACCCGAACAGGCAGATGATGCTGCACGTAGTTTCAAGGCTGGTCGTATCATTGCCGACGATGCACCCATAACTGTGGCAGATGGTTTGAAAGTACCGCTTAAGGAGCTGACATGGCACTTTGTCAGTAATCATGTCACCGATATCCTGACTGCAAGTGAAGATGAAATTGTGGAAGCGATGAAGCTGATCTGGAAGCGGATGAAAATCGTGATGGAACCCAGCAGCGCTGTGCCATTGGCAACCATTTTGAAAAACAAGGACATATTCGCAGGCAAGCGGGTCGGGATCATTATTACCGGTGGTAATGTTGATTTGGATTTACTGCCTTGGATGAAGGTCTGAAAAGGAGAAAGTTATGAACGTAGAAAATGATTTTAAAGGCTTGGAAGTTGGCTTTGACGTGCCTGCCTTGCCTGGTATGGACACAGCCGATATTCAAACGCCTTGCCTGATCCTTGATCTGGACGCACTGGAACGCAACGTTAAAAAGATGGGTGATCTGGCGCGTGAAATGGGTGTTCGCCACCGTGCCCACGGGAAAATGCATAAATCTGTGGATGTAGCGAAGCTGCAGGAAACGCTGGGCCACTCGGTTGGAGTGTGCTGTCAGAAAGTGTCCGAGGCAGAGGTTTTTGTCCGTGGTGGCATCAAGGATGTCATGGTGTCCAATCAGGTGCGTGATCCAGCTAAGATTGACCGCCTTGCGCGGATGCCAAAACTGGGTGCGCGGGTCTTGGTCTGTGTAGATGATCCGGAAAATGTCGTTGATTTGGCCGCTGCCGCGCAAAAGCACGGAACGCAGATTGAATGCCTCGTGGAGATTGATTGCGGTGCAGGTCGTTGCGGTGTGACATCCTCGCAAGAGGTGGTGAATATCGCAAAACTGATTGACGCTGCTGACGGCCTGAAGTTTGCAGGTATCCAAGCTTATCAGGGTGCAATGCAGCATCTTGATCTATACAATGACCGCAAAGCGAAAATCGATATAGCGGTTGAGCAGGTGGAACACGCGGTTAACGCGTTGAAGTCGCAAGGTTTGGAATGTGATATTGTTGGCGGTGGCGGCACTGGCTCTTATTATTTCGAAGGTACATCGGGTGTGTTTAACGAACTGCAGTGCGGATCATATGCTTTCATGGACGCGGATTATGGCCGTATTCTGGATAAGAACGGCAAACGCATTGACGATGGTGAATGGGAAAACGCATTGTTTATTCTGACATCGGTGATGAGCCACGCCAAAGCGGATCAAGCTATTGTCGATGCGGGGCTGAAAGCGCAATCCGTGGACAGCGGTCTGCCAACAGTTTTTGGGCGTGATGATAATGTGGAATACCTGAAATGTTCGGATGAACACGGCGTTGTGGGCGACCCAGATGGTGTATTGAAAGTGAATGACAAACTGAAATTGGTGCCGGGTCATTGTGATCCAACCTGCAATGTGCATGACTGGTATGTCGGGGTGCGGGGCGGTAAAGTCGAAACCCTGTGGCCAGTTTCGGCGCGCGGAAAAGCTTATTAACCCATTTCAATAGAAAAGAAATACAATGATCATTGTTCCAGAAAAAGAAATTGCTGCTCTTATGACCCGTGAAAGTTCATTTACTGCGGTTGAAGGTGTCTTTGCATCTATGGCCAAACGAACTGCCTATAATTTCCCCGTTATTCGCGAGGCTATTGGCCATGCGGATGCGTTATACGGGTTCAAATCCGGCTTTGATCGCGCGACGTTGAACTTGGGTTTGAAGTCAGGTGGCTACTGGCCTGGTAATGCGGCTAAAGGGCTGACTAATCACCAATCGTCGATCTTATTGTTTGATGCGGATACCGGTAAAATTCGTGCTGTTGTCGGCGGTAACCTATTAACAGCCTTGCGTACGGCATCAGCCGCTGCTGTGTCTGTGGCGCATCTCGCGCGTAACGATGCCAAGGTGTTGGGCATTGTGGGTGCGGGCCATCAGGCAACATTTCAGTTACAGGCAGTGGCAGAACAACGCGATTTTGAGCGTGTAGTAGCTTGGAACCGCACACCTGAAAAACTGGCGCCACTTGCAAAAAAGGCCGCAGAGATCGGCTTGCCGTTTGAAGTGGTCAGTTTGGATGAATTGGGTGCGCAATCCGATGTTATTGTCACGATTACATCCAGCTTTGATGCGATTTTGAAAGATGCGCAAGTCAAGGCAGGTGCACATATTGTTTGTATGGGAACCGACACGAAAGGCAAGCAAGAGGTTGAAGCAGCATTGGTGGCGCGGGCGACGGTCTTCACGGATGAGATCGCGCAGTCAATCACAATCGGTGAGTGCCAACATGCAATTGCTGAAGGGTCGTTACAACAGGATGAAGTGATTGAGTTGGGTGCGGTGATAAACGGTGACCATAAAGGCCGCAGTTCAGATGATGAGTTAACTTTGTTTGATGGAACAGGTGTTGGTTTACAAGATTTGGCTGTAGCCTCTGCCGTTGTTGATCTTGCAATTGAAAAAGGTGTTGCGATCGAGATTGATTTTTAACTTTCCAAAGCAAGTCATTCTGAAAAATATACGAAATAGAAGGCTGGGCATATAGCTGGGTGCATGTCATATTTATCCGTGCTTACAAAGTTGGATATTTATAATATGACCAGAAAAATCTTGCGCGGTCGTGTGTTGAGCTTTCGCGCTGAACCCCAAACTCCCGATGATACACAATCCTTCGATTATATAGAGGATGGTGCGCTGATCATATCGGATGGCTTGATTGAAACGGTCGGGACATATTCCGATTTGCAAACACAGGCTGTAGGGATAGAGGTGATTGACCATCGCCCGTATTTACTGATGCCGGGTTTCATTGATACCCATATCCATTTTCCACAGGTGCAAGTGGTTGCATCTTGGGCGGGGCAATTACTGGATTGGCTTGAAAATTATACCTTCCCAGAGGAAACGCGCTATGCCGACGCAGGTCATGCCAAAACGATGGCAGGGCGTTTTTATGATCAATTAATTGATCATGGGACTACTACGGCGATGGCCTATTGTTCAGTTCACAAGCAATCGGTAGATGCGTATTTCGAAGAGGCTGCAAAACGTAATATGCGCATGATTGGTGGCAAAGTTCTGATGGATCGCAATGCCCCTGACAGACTGCTTGATACACCACTGTCGGGATATGATGACAGTAAAGCACTGATAGATAAGTGGCATGGATATGGGCGCGCACTATATGCAATTACACCGCGGTTTGCGATTACGTCTACGCCAGAACAAATGGAAATGGCAGGGGTATTGGCAAAGGAACATCCCGCGTGTTTTGTGCAAACGCATTTGTCTGAAAACCATGATGAAATCGCTTATACAGCAGAACTTTATCCGCAATCACGGGATTATCTGGATATTTATGAAACATATGGGCTGTTGGGGTCGAAAATGTTTCTGGGCCATTGTATTCATCTTAAAGAGCGTGAAATTGACGTGATTGCGGAAACGGGTTCGCACCCGGTATTTTGCCCTACATCCAATTTATTTTTGGGCAGTGGCCTGTTCGATGATGCAGGATTGCGCAGTAAGGGCATTGTCAATGCGATCGCGACTGATATTGGTGGCGGCACCAGCTATTCGATGCTGCAAACCCTGAATGAAGGCTACAAGATTTTACAACTGCAAAGGCAGCGCATGCATGCATTTCGTGCGTTTTACTGGATCACGCGCGGTAATGCAGTCGCTCTTGGTCTGCAGAATCAGATCGGAACGCTGGAAGCGGGATCAGAAGCGGATATTGTCGTGTTGAACAGTGCGGCAACACCTGCAATGGAATTGCGTGCTGAACGGATTGAAACCTTGGCGGAAGAGCTGTTCTTGATGCAAATCATGGGTGATGACCGCACAATTGCGCAAACTTACGTAGCCGGGGTTGCGCAAAAGGGCCACGTATAGAACGCGACCCTTTTTTGGTTTTAATGGTTACCTTTGGCATGCCCGCCCGAGATTTCCTCGGTCTGATCTTCACCGAGCTCTTCGGGTAATATCAGGTTCAGGATGATTGCTATCAATGCTGCCGGTAGCAGGCCGGACACCATCAGAATTTTAAGCGTCCCCGGCAGATACTGAACCGCTTGTGGTTCCAGTTGCAAACCCAGACCGATGGACATAGCAATGGCGAAGATTACCATGTTACGGCGATTCCATGCCACTTCGGACAACATAGAAATACCAGCTGCGACAACCATCCCGAACATTACTATCACGCCACCGCCCAGCACCTCTATCGGGATAGTGCGAATGATAGCGCCAACCTTTGGAATCAGCCCACAGATGATCAGGAATATAGCACCGATGGTCACGACATGGCGGCTCATCAGGCCAGTCATTGCAATCAGGCCAACGTTCTGGCTGAAAGAGGTGTTCGGGAAACCGCCAAACAGGCCGGCAATTGCAGTGCCAACACCATCCGCATATGTGGCTCCTTGGATTTCCACATCGGTTGCTTCACGCCCTGCACCGCCTTTGGTGATACCCGAAACATCGCCCACTGTTTCAATTGCGGACACGAATGCCATCAAACAAAACCCAATGATGGCGGCCGCACTAAGCTCAAAACCATATTTGAACGGTTGTGGAAGTGCGAATGCTGCCGCCCGTGACCAACTGGTGCCGATAGATGAGATATCCAGAATGCCGACACTTATTGCGTAAAGATAACCGACAGCTAAGCCTATTAGAACAGCTGATATAGACATCATTCCGCGGGTAAAAAACTTCAAACCCAAAGTGACAATGATGACCACCAAAGCGGCAGACCAGTTCAACATGCTACCGTATTCCGCAGCCCCTGACAGTTTTGCGGGGATACCACCAGCGGCGTATTGAATGCCGACCTTAACAAGCGCCAGACCAATCATAGTGACAACAAGACCGGTGACTAACGGCGGTAAGGCAAAACGGATTTTCCCGATGAAAGTACCCAAGAATGCGTGGAATAAACCACCAATGATGACGCCCGTGAATAGGGCTGCCAAACCGTCAACGCCTTTGCCCGCAACCAACGGGATCATGATGGGTAGAAAGGCAAAGCTTGTACCTTGTACGATGGGCAGTTTTGCACCGACAGGCCCCATACCGATGGTTTGAAGTAATGTTGCGACGCCTGCAAAGAGCATGGACATTTGAATCAGGTATAAAAGCTCCGGGAAATCGGGAGAGTTTGATCCAAACCCGAAACCTGCGGCACCCGCAACAATAATTGCAGGCGTGACATTCGACACGAACATGGCCAAAACGTGCTGAATCCCCAATGGAATAGCCTTGGCCAGTGCCGGCGTATAGTTTGGGTCGCGCAGTTGCTCCGGTGTCCCTATTGAAGTGCTTCTTGCCATTTTATTTCCTCCCCTGAAATGTATGTGGATTAAGTGCGTTTCTTATGCGGTTCCCCATTCCCTTCTTCAATTTGGTAAGGGGTTTTGAAAATGTATTCCTCTAAATTTGGGCCGGTGCCTATTCTGTCGATAACGGCAAATAAACCGGGTTCGTACAATGGTGTTAGAACACCGTGCCATGTGCCGCGGTGAAAGTTGATAGCTTGGCTGTTGGTGCTAATGAAAGCTTGTGGATTTGTCGGGATCCCGTTTTTATCCGTTGCGACAACGATCATGAATGGATGTTGGCTCATTGGTATGAAAGCCTGGCTGCCCCCAGGATGACGCTCTACCAACGCTAGTTTATAAGGCAATGTGCGTATCTCTGACCTGAAAATACTGATACCTGCCTGACCGTCGCTAAAATCCAACTTTGCAAGGTCACTGTAACGTTTGCAGAGGCCCTGATTAATCAGAACACTCGGGTCACCAACCGTCTCTAACACATCCCCGAACGGGGCGAAAGCCGCCGCTGTTAAAGGCTGTGTTATGATAACATTCATTTTGCTGTGCCTAAATCTAACGACATATGGCGATTTACATCTTTGTATAAAAGATAGCGAAACGGCTCCGGTCCTGCTGCCACGCAGGCTTGCGGGCAAAAAGCGCGAAGCCACATATAGTCCCCTGCTTCAACCTCGACCCAATCCTGATTTAAGTGGTAAACCGCTTTGCCTTGCAAAACATAAAGCCCATGTTCCATGACATGGGTTTCGGCAAACGGAATAGAACCACCGGGTTGAAAGGTAACAATCGTGACATGCATATCATGGCGCAGATCGGTAGGGTCTACGAACCGTGTAGTCGCCCATGCGTCGTTTGTATCGGGCATGGCCGTTGGGGCGACTTCTTGATCCGAGGTAACAAATGCAACGGGTGTATCCATCCCATCCGCCGCTTGATATCGTTTTCTAATCCAGTGAAAGCTGGTGGTTTTGCCGGATGTATTTTTCAGCGTCCAATTGCAATCGGGCGGCAGAAAAGCATACCCACCTGCATTCAAAACATGCAGCTTACCTTCGATGGTTAATTCCAATGTACCACCAACGACAAAAAGAACACTCTCAGCGGTTGGATCAGCCTCGGGGGCGGTGCTGCCGCCTTTAGGGGCGACTTCGGCTATGTAATGCGAAAAGGTTTCGGCAAATCCGGTTAGAGGGCGCGCAATAACCCAAAACCGTGCGCCATTCCAGTTGGGCAGGTAACTGGTGACAATATCGGTCATCACACCTTTGGGAATAATCGCATAAGCATCTTTTAGAACCGCGCGGTCCGTCATGATTTTATTTTGTGTAGGCAAGCCACCCGTTGGCACGTAATACTGCGCGGTTGTTTGTGCATTGTCTTTCATTGGTTCATCTTTCATAGCAAGATTTCCGTCAATCTTAATAGTGCGATACGTTCCACTTGTTTGCAGGCCGCGTCAAATTCTACATCTCTGGTATTGGAAATTCGAACTTTGAATATACTTAGGATTTGCCCCTTAGTTAGGCCTTTGACGGCTATAATGAAGGGAAAACCGAACTTTCTGGTGTAGTCTGCATTCAAAGTTTGAAAAGTGATCCGCTCTTGATCCGTCAATATATCAAGCCCGGCACCAGCCTGTTCTGATGTTGATTCTTCGGTTAGTTGTTCGGCTTCTGCCAGTTTGCCCGCTAAATCAGGATGAGCCATTAACACGGCTAGACGTTGTGTGCTGTCTGCACGTCTAAATATACGACACATGGCAGAATGCAGACCGATAGCCGTGTCATGTGCGGGGCCAAGCTCATCACTCCATGCTCCTTCGGCTACCCATGTGGAATGCTCAAAAATACTGCCAAATGATTGTACAAATTCGGGTTTGGTCATCTTAGATGGCGTAATGGCATTAGCAGAGGCAGGATGATGTTCATGCCAGTGTTTGGCAATCTCTATACGACGGGCAAACCAGACATCCGCATGGTTTTGGGCATACTCCATAAAGCGTTTCAATGATTGAATGCGACCGGGTCGCCCGATTAGTCGACAATGCAGGCCGATGGAAAGCATTTTCGGTGACCCATCACTGCCTTCTTCATAAAGCGCGTCAAAACTGTCTTTCAAATAGGTGTAAAATTGATCCCCCGAATTGAAACCTTGCGGTGATGCAAAGCGCATATCGTTGGTGTCCAATGTATAGGGAATAACCAATTGTTGCTTGCCTTTACGACTATACCAATAGGGCAAATCGTCAGCGTAACTGTCTGAAACATACTCGAACCCGCCTTCTTCAGAAACTAGATCAACGGTGTTGACTGAACAGCGACCTGTGTACCAACCTGTTGGGCGCGTGCCTGTGACTTCGGTATGGATGCGGATAGCTTCCATCAGGTCGTGGCGTTCGGCGTCTTTGTTAAAATCCTTGTACTCAATCCATTTTAACCCGTGACTGGCAATTTCCCAACCAGCATCCTGCATGGCCGCTACTTGGGCAGGTGAGCGTTCTAAAGCAGTTGCAACACCATAAACCGTAGCTGGGATTGTCATTTTGGTGAACAGGCGGTGCAGCCGCCAAAAACCCGCGCGTGCACCGTATTCGTAGATAGATTCCATATTCCAGTGCCGTTGCTCAGGCCATTGGTCTGCTCCGACGATTTCTGAAAGAAATGCCTCTGAAGATGTATCTCCATGCAAAGTACAGTTCTCACCGCCTTCTTCGTAATTAATCACAAATTGCACAGCGATTTTAGCACCATTCGGCCAGCGTACATTTGGCTGTGTTTGGCCATGCCCGTGCATATCTCTTGGGTAACGGTTCACAACAAAGATGTCCCCTATATTCTGATATTACTAGTTACCAGAATACGAGAGGTTTATTATATTTATTTTTTTGAAGGTCTTTTTGGTATTCTATGATTTCAACGGCGTTATTATTACGCGAAACAGTGGGTAAAGGAGCAATGAAATGACAGATGTAAAAGGGTATTTAACAACGCATGTTCTGGATACAGGCTTGGGTCTGCCAGCTGCTGATTTGCACATCGATTTATATGTACTTGAAGACAACACTCGCAGGCATATTCGTTCAGTTCGAACGAACAATGATGGCCGCACTGACGGCCCAATACTGCCAAGCGAAGAGTTCAAACTTGGGGTTTATGAATTAGTTTTTCAAACTATGGATTATTTGAAACATACGGCATCAGCGCAAAAGGAGCCGTTTTTTTTAGCGGATATTCCCATTCGATTTGGCATCAATGATTTGGACGCGCACTATCATGTACCACTTTTACTGTCCCCTTATGGTTATTCAACGTATCGCGGTAGTTAGGTTAATTTTTTCAATTCCCCCTTACAACGAGTTACCATGTAATCGATGAATAATCTGACCTTTGGGTCTTGATGTTTCTTATGGGGGTAAAGGCAGCCAAGGAAAACTGAACTGGGCGGGGCTTCTTGCGCAACTGGAACCAATGCGCCGGATTTTAGATGTTCGATGACTTCAAATATCGGCTTATTGATAATGCCGTGCCCCCTCAGGGCCCAGTCGGTCAATATACTGCCGTCATCGGATTCGAACGGCCCCGAAACCGCAAACCTCTTTGGTCCATCGACCGTATTCAATAACCATTGAAATTCCCGGTTACCCGGGAAGCGAAGCGTTAGACAATCATGTTTGTCGTTTACCAGATCATCCCCGGATTTGGGCATGCCTTTTCTCTCTAGATACAGGGGTGATGCGCATAATACCCGCGCACATTCTGTAATGGATCGGATGCGGTGACTGGAATCTTCTGGTACCCCTAAGAAAACTGCAATATCCAAACCTTCTTCGGTTAGATCAATACTGCGGTCTGACAAGCGAAGACGAACATCTATTTCAGGATACTTTGCTTTAAAGTCGGGTACAGAGGGGGCGATAAAACGGCGGCCAACGCCCAAGGGCGCACCTACAAAAATTGATCCTTTCGGACTTTGGGTGTGTTCGGCAACGGTGGCTTCTGCTGCATCTATTGCACTTAAAACACTGTTGGCTCCGTCATAAAACAAACGACCCTGCTCTGTGGCTTGCAGGCTACGTGTAGTCCGGTTGAACAAACGTACACCTAAATGATTTTCCAACTCTGCTATTCGGCTGGAAGCAACAGCGGGTGAGACCCGTTGATCACGAGCTGCCGCAGACATATTGCCCAATTCGTAGACCCGAACAAAAATTTTTAATTGTTTGATGTAAGACATATCGGCTATCTTTTCTCATTACCGCCGATTACCTTAGTATTTTTGAAAGTGTTCTGCAATTATTTAAATTTACCATTTAAACGATTTGCCGCATTATCCTCTAACTTACGGGAGAGTTTCATGTACGACTTAGTTATTATGTCAGAATGGGTTGAGTTTGCTGTGCGCTGGCTACATGTGATCACGGCGATTGCATGGATAGGATCATCTTTCTACTTTATAGCACTTGATTTGGGCCTGCGCCAAGCAGCTGATCTTCCCAAAGGTGCACATGGTGAAGAATGGCAGGTGCACGGGGGCGGGTTTTACCACATTCAAAAATACCTAGTGGCACCTGCTGCCCTACCTGAGCATTTGACATGGTTCAAATGGGAAAGCTATGTCACATGGTTATCTGGCTTTGGCATGATGTTCATGGTCTATTACCTGGGCGCTGATCTGTATTTGATTGACCCAAATGTCGCTGATCTGACAGCCCCTGTTGCAGTTCTGATTTCAGTTGTATCACTGGCTGCAGTTTGGGTGGTTTATGATCAGATTTGCAAATCAAAGTTTGGCGATGACAACACCCGTTTAATGATTCTGCTTTATATTTTACTGGTCGCATTGGCCTATGGTTACACACAAATTTTTAGTGGCCGTGCAACAATGCTGCACTTGGGTGCTATAACGGCCACCGTGATGTCAGGGAATGTATTCTTTATTATCATGCCTAATCAACGTGTTGTTGTAGCAGACCTGCAGGCTGGGCGTGTGCCTGATCCGAAGTATGGGAAGATTGCAAAACAGCGTTCGACTCATAATAATTATCTGACGCTACCTGTTATCTTTTTGATGCTATCAACCCATTATCCCCTGGCGTTCGCGACACAATACAACTGGATCATCGCTAGTCTTGTGTTTTTGATGGGGGTAACAATCCGGCATTATTTCAATAGTATTCACGCACGTTCCGGCAATCCGCATTGGACTTGGTTGGTAACGACATTCCTGTTCATTGCAGTGATGTGGTTATCGTCTGTAAAACCTGCCGAGCAGGCCGCTACCGATACAGCTGTTTTGACTGCAACCCAACAAAAGTTTGCTTCGGCAGATGGTTTTCAAGAGGTGCATGATATTATCCTTGGTCGTTGTTCCATGTGCCATGCACAAGAGCCGTTTTATGACGGCATTTTGTGGGCACCCAAAGGTGTTCTACTAGAAAATGAAGCACAGATTGCGGAGCATGCAAAACAGATATTCCTACAAGCGGGTATCACCCATGCCATGCCGCCTGCAAATGTAAGTTACATGGAAGAAGTTGAGCGCAAAAAGATTACGGACTGGTATCGTTCTGTTGTAAAGCCGCTTTCCTTTGGATCCTAATTCTATACATAATCTTGTATTGAACGCCCGCTGACATGTGACCAAACCATGCCTTCATGGCTCAGCATGGCGGTAATCATGTCGGCAGCCTGTTCGGGCGTCATGGCCACTTCAAGGTTGCGATCAATACCTGCTGTTTTATACATATTTGAGCTCACTTTGCCCGGATAAAACCCCATGACACGCACACCTTTGGGGGCATACTCTACCTCTAAGCACCCAGTAAATCCTCGAATAGCCCATTTGCTGGTGGCATAAATGCTGATCATTTTACGTGTGTATAAAGCCCCTGTAGACACCACATTAAGCACCGCCCCACGGCCCATAGAAACCATATCTGGTAAAACCGCATGGGTCATTAGTATTGTTCCCAATGCGTTGGTTTCCACAACCGCGCGAATGTCTTTGGTCGAATGTGTTATAAATTCACCTTCCAACCAAATACCCGCATTGTTGACAAGCCCCCAAACCGGCCCATGATCGGCTTTGATTTGTGATACGGTTTTTACGATTTGTTCTTCGTCCGACACATCCAGTTGATAACCTGGAATACCAATTTTATATGATAAATTCATTACCTTTTCAGGGTTGCGGCCCGTTAATATCGGGTTATATCCCGCATCCTTTAAGCGATGAACTAAGGCCAGACCAATACCACTTGTTGCCCCTGTAACGATGATAATTTTGCGTTCCATATTTGTTGTGACGGCCCCCAATCCAGCTTACGTCCTAAATTTTGGCATCAAATCAAGAAGGTTTTTGGTGTAACTGTGTTGTGGTGTATTGAATAATGTTTCCGTTTCTGCAATTTCTAGAATTTCACCGCTTTGCATTACGGCCACACGATCACACATCTGCCGGATTACGGGCAGGTCGTGGCTGATGAACATCATGGTCAGGCCAAGTTCTTCTTGCAAGTCTTTCAACAGGTTCAAAATTTGTGCCTGAATTGAAACGTCCAGCGCGGATGTTGGCTCGTCACAAATCAAAAACCTGGGTCGTGTCGCAAGTGCCCGTGCGATAGAGATACGTTGTCTTTGCCCACCTGAAAATTCATGTGGGAACTTGCGTGCGGCACCTGTGCCTAACCCAACAATTTCCAGTAGTTCGTGCACGATCTTATTTACATCTGCTTTACTGGCGGCTTGCTTATGAAAAATGATTGGCTCTGCGATAATATTTTCCACGCGCATACGGCCATTCAACGATGAAAACGGGTCTTGGAACACCATTTGCGTTTGGCGGCGGTAGTAGTTTCGTTTACTTATATCTTCCAGCTTGTTCAGATCGGCCCCGCAGATAGAAACTGTACCATCCGATGGTTCGTAAATCCCCGTGACACATCGGGCAATTGTTGATTTTCCGGATCCACTTTCCCCGACAATCCCGAAAACTTCACCTTGTTTGATGTCAAAAGACACGCCTTTCAAGGCGGTGAAATAGGTATTGTTGCGCTTGAAAATGGCGCGTTTGGTCACAAAATCCAGCTTTAGCCCATCGACGGTTAACATCGGACCTTCAAAACCTTCATAGTCGCGGGTTTTTCCCAACCACAGGTCAGACAGTTTGACATCATCAGGAAGCATTTCCACATCTTCGATATAAGTTACAAGCGGAAATCTGTGGGCTTTCTTATCCGGTCTTGGCACGGCCGAGATCAGGCTTTTGGTGTATTCATGGGTTGGTTTATATAAAACCTTTTCTGTTTCAC
>Ga0209344_10003029_pt1 | contig 17307 bp, 18 predicted proteins | sample Cruoilmetagenom6_FD_187293 | JGI IMG/M metagenome (GOLD analysis project Ga0209344, IMG submission 187293) | Oil polluted marine microbial communities from Coal Oil Point, Santa Barbara, California, USA - Santa Barbara Oil Seep Sample 6 (SPAdes)... | ecosystem: Environmental > Aquatic > Marine... | reverse complement strand
ATTATGCAGCGGCTGTATATTATCTTGAAACAGGAAAGGACATCAACCAAGCCAAAACTTGGATTGATAAATCTATCAATATGAACAAAGAGCCTGCTTTTTGGCAACTGCGCCAAAAATCTTTAATTTATGCAAAGGCAGGGGATAAAAAGGGGGCTATTGAAGCTGCTAAAAAATCAATGGAGCTTGCAAAAACTGCAGGGAATAATGATTATGTGGCTTTAAACCAAAAGTCTTTAAAAGAATGGGGGGCAATGTAATAGCTTCACTTCCTTAAACGAAAAAGCCCCGAATATTCGGGGCTTTTTTTTATTTTGGACCTTTTGGCCCCTTGGGTCCTTTCTCGCCTTTGTTACTGTGACCATTTCGGTATCTGTCTAAAAGCTCGCGTTTAAAGTCATCTTCCGTTTTTTTCAGGATAATTATTTTCTTTGATGAAATTACCCCACGAAGTTCAGCAATCATTTGTTTGCGAAGCTCCAACTGTTCACTCTCCAAAGATAGGCTAGTGTCAATCAATGCATTTGCTTCAGTGTCGTTCATTTTATCCAGTCCATCTCTCAACTTTTGATAGATTTCGCTTTTTTCTTTCTTTCGAAGCGCGTGGAATTTGTCATCATACTTATTATAAATTGGCCAAAATTTCTCTGCTTCATTTGATGTTAGCGATAACTTCTCCGTAATATAAGCTGTTTTTAAAGCTTTAATTTTTTCGTGTTTCCCGTCCTGGGCCTGCATAGCTATTGATGCAAGTAGGAATATAAAAATTAATTTTTTCATTGTTCGTTTATTAAAATTTCTTCATCCACATTTTCTAAAAGGTAGTTTTCCAGTGTGGTTTCTGAAAATTGCTGATTTTCAAAATTTAAGTCTGTAATATCTTCATCATCAATATAAGAAGTAAGATCATAAAGGTCTAGATTTAAATTACCGTCTTCAATGTACGTGTCAATGGCTGCCAATTGTAGCGAATCCAAACTTGAGTTGTCGGTTTTGGTATTGAAAAGAGTAAAGCCAATAAGCAAGCAAGCCGCTATTGCTGCTGCATAACCAAAATATTTTTTTGGGAAAAGCGGAATTATTTTCGTAGGTTTTTCTGAATTGATTACCGTTTTTAAAACACGGTCCTCAAGGTTTTCGAAATAACCATCAGGAACCTTATGTCCAGCAGATTTCGGGAATTTTTCTTCTGAAATCCTGTTGAAAAGTCGCTTCTCAAAATCATCGAAATAATTTTCAGGAGTTTTAAAACCAGATATGTTTTTATTTTCTTTCATTGTTCCATTAGGACTTGAAAAACGTTAAAGAGTTTCATCCTGTGTTTTTATGAATTCTGTAATTTTCTTTACTGCAATGTGATAGCTGCTTTTCAATCCGCCAACAGAGGTTTCCAAAATTTCTGAAAGTTCCTCAAAAGTGTGGTCTTCAAAATATTTCATTGTAAATATCAATCGTTGTCTATCAGGAAGCGTTGCAATCGCTTTTTGAAACTGAAGCTGTAATTGGTCACCTTCAAAATATACATCGCTTTCTAAATTGCGCAGAGCATTATCTTTCACGTTTTCCATTGAAACATTATTGCGTTTCGCTTTTTTGTTAAGAAACGTGATGGATTCATTTGCTGCAATTCGGTACATCCAAGTGTGCAACTTACTGTCACCTTTAAAGGAATTAATATTTCTAAAAATTTTGATAAAGGTATTTTGAAGCACATCATCAGCATCATCGTGATCCAAAACCATATTCCGGATTTGCCAATAGAGCCGTTCTTTATACTGCGTAACTAGCTCCCGAAAGGCAGATTCCTTTTCCGCTTCGGTCTGCAATGCTGTTACAAGTTCTTGTTCTTCAACCATTTTTAAGCGCGCAACTTATTTATAGGACTAAGTTACAGAACAATGGTTTAATATAGTATATATAATTATGCAAGTGATTGCATTTCCACCAAACTGAAGTAAACGCCTTTTTTCTCCAAAAGCTCTTGGTGTTTGCCTTGCTCAACAATTTTTCCTTTGGAAAGTACCACAATATTATCTGCATTTTGAATGGTTGAAAGACGGTGCGCAATAACAATGGAAGTTCTGTTTTTCATCATTTTTTCCAACGCGTCCTGCACCAAACGCTCGCTTTCGGTATCCAAAGCTGAAGTTGCTTCGTCCAAAATCATAATTGGTGGATTTTTGAGAACGGCACGAGCAATGCTAAGGCGTTGTTTTTGTCCGCCGCTCAGTTTGTTCCCGCTGTCGCCAATATTTGTATCAAAACCTTCCGGAAGGTCTTTAATAAATTCGTAGGAGTTGCTTATTTGCGCAGCATCCATTAACTCTGAATCGGAAGCTAAAGGCTTTCCTAGCTTTAAGTTGTTTGCCACAGAGTCATTAAATAAGATGGAATCCTGCGAAACGATTCCCATTAAGCCACGTAAAGATTTTTTCGATATATCTTTTATATCTACTCCATCAATTTCAATGCTACCTTTGTTTACATCATAAAAACGCGTAAGCAGGTTTGCAATAGTGCTTTTTCCACTACCTGATTGTCCAACGAGCGCTACGGTCTTTCCTTTGGGAATTTCCAAAGAGAAATCTTTCAACACGTATTGATCTTCATATTTAAAGGAAATATTCTTGATGGAAATAACGCCATCAAAACCTTCTTTTTGAACAGGGTTTTCAATATCTGTAATTGTATTTTCAGTTTCCAATAATTCGAAAATACGTTTTGCAGAACCATCTGCGCGTTTTATGGAATAACTTGCTTTTGCAATGGCTTTAGCTGGGGTAAGAATGTTGTACGCCAACGTAATATAGCCAATAAAAAAACTGGCCTCAAGAGTTTTGTCAATAAACACTAAATAACCTCCAAAAACCAAAAGAATTCCTATGGTTATAATTCCTAAAAGTTCACTAACTGGAGAAGCGAGGTTTTGTCTATTCGTTACGTTGTTGGAATATTTGTAAAATCGCTCATTGCTATCCTCAAACTTCTTTTGAAATAGATTTTCGGCATGAAATGCTTTTATTATCCGTAATCCGCCCATGGTTTCCTCCAGAATGGAAAGAAAAATACCTTGTTCTTCCTGTACTTTTAAAGAACGCTTTTTTAAGGACTTACCAATTTTTGAAATTAAAAACCCAGAAATAGGCAAAAACAGAAATACAAAAAGGGTTAGTTTAGCACTTATAAGGAGCATTGTTATTAAGGAAAAAAGTATAGTAAGTGGCTCGCGAACTATCATTTCCAGAACGGAAAGCACGGAGTTTTTCACTTCATCTACATCACCGCTCAAACGAGAGATGGTATCTCCTTTTCTTTTTTCAGAATAAAATGCCAACGGAAAACTAATTACTTTTCTATAAAGATCGTTACGAAGATCTCTCAAAACTCCATTCCGCATAAAAGTAGAATAGAACATTGCTAAATAGTTACTCAAATTTTTCAATAAAAAGAGAGAGATAATTATACCTACCATATACATAAGTACTTTAAACTCTCCGTATTTATTGATGTTATCAATGATAACGTAATTTAATGATTCCTGTAAATATTCTTTTATTTTTGAAATACCATCATATATTGGTTTTGTTCCAAGTGTGCGATTGTTACTAAATATAATTTCAAAAACCGGAATAAGGGCCACAAAAGATAGGGTGCCGAACAATGCATATAAAACATTGAAAAATATATTTAGATACGCATACCTTTTATAAGGGAGGACATATCGTATTACTTTTTTGAAATAATTCATTAACTAATATTTAATTGGCCGGCAATAGCATCAATTTTTTTCTGAAGAATTTCTTCAAAACTTTCCTTTTCGGAAGTGTTCACGCTAATGTAGAACTTTATTTTCGGTTCCGTACCGCTGGGTCGCGCTGCAATTTTGCTGCCATCCTCGGTATAATAAATCAAAACGTTGGATTTTGGCAGGTTTAGTGACAAAGTTTCCTGTTTTGTGAAATCCGTTGTTTGGTTTTTGGAAACATCGTCCAATCGAATTACTTTGCTACCAGCAATTTCCTTAAATGGGTTTTCGCGAAGGGTTTTCATTATTGCCGCAATTTCCTCGGCGCCTTTTTTTCCTTTTTTGGTAATTGAAATTAAATGCTCACGATAGTTTCCGAATTGGTTGTAAATGGCATTCAAATATTGAAACATACTGCTGCCAACATGTTTTTTCTGGGCAGCAATCTCGCAAGCAAGTAGGGTAGCGGTAACCGCGTCTTTATCACGGACAAAATCACCAACTAAATAGCCAAAACTTTCCTCGCCGCCACCAATAAATTCCAGCTCGGGGAAATCTTTGATCATTTTGGCAATCCACTTAAAACCCGTAAGCCCTTCAATATATTTTACGTTGAAATGTTCTGCGACCTTTTCAACCATCGGTGTAGAAACAATAGTTGAGGCTACAAATTGTTTTCCATTAAGTTTTCCTGCTTTCTTCCACTGCTCTAAAAGGAAATGCGTCATCAAAACCATTGTCTGGTTTCCGTTGAGCAAAACCATTTCGTTTTTATCATTTCTTACGGCAACTCCCAAACGATCGCAATCTGGGTCGGTTCCAATAACGATATCTGCATTTTCTTTTTCAGTAAGTTCCAAAGCCATTTTTAAAGCGGCTGGCTCTTCTGGATTTGGCGATTTTACGGTTGGAAAATCTCCGTTTGGTTCAGCCTGTTCTTCAACAATCAACACATTTTTATAGCCAGCCTGTTCCAAAACCTTCGGAATCATTGTGATAGAAGTACCGTGAAGCGAAGTGAAAACAATTTTTAAATTGTCTTTGGCTATTTGGGAAGTGTTGAAAGTTCCATTTTCAACAGAAGCATTCGCGAAAGCTTCGTCAACTTCAGTGTCAATAAGTTGAATCAAATTTTTATTTGCTTCAAACTTTATATCTTCATATTTAAGCGAATTTATTTCAGCAATTATTTCGTTGTCCTGCGGCGGAACCAATTGTCCGCCATCTTGCCAATACACTTTGTAGCCGTTATATTCTGGCGGATTGTGTGAAGCTGTTAAAACTATTCCAGCTTGACAGTCCAAGTGTTTTACTGCGAAAGAAAGCTCTGGTGTGGGGCGTAATTCTGAAAAAAGAAAAACCTTTATACCATTTGCTGAAAAAACATCAGCGACAACTTTTGCAAATTCTTTGCTGTTGTGCCGGCAATCATAAGCTATGGCAACCTTGATTTCTTTATTGGGGAACTGTTCTTTTAAATAATTTGAAAGGCCTTGGGTGTTTTTCCCAAGTGTGTATTTATTGATTCGGTTATCGCCAAGCCCCATAATGCCTCGCATTCCGCCAGTGCCGAATTCTAGGTTTTTATAAAAACTGTCTTCCAATCCTTCTGGATCGTTAGCAATCATTTCTTTAATATCGTGCTGGGTTTTTTCGTCGAAAAAAGGGGTGAGCCACTGGTTAACGCGGGCTAAAATTTTCGGATCTACGTAAATCATTCGCTTAAATTAATATGCAAAAATAAAGAATCTCTGTGGTTAATCTTTGAAGTTTCGCTGTTCTTTAATGATGTAGTTTCTGGAATCCTTTTTGCTTCTAAGGATTAATTCACCCAAAAATCCTGCAAGGAAAAGTTGGGTCCCCAAAATCATTGCGGTTAGGGCTATAAAAAATTCAGGTCTTTCAGCAATTAGTCTTCCGGCAGGGTTTAGGAAAAGTTTATCTATACCAAGAAAAAGCGCAAAGCAAAACCCGATAAACAGCATAAAAGCGCCCCAAGCGCCAAAAAGGTGCATAGGCCTTTTGCCAAAACGTGACAGAAACCAAATGGTTATCAAATCCAAAAAGCCGCGAATAAAGCGTTCTGCACCAAATTTTGTAGTGCCGTATTTTCGGGCTTGGTGCAAAACAGTTTTTTCAGAGATATTGCTGAAACCTGCATTTTTAGCCAAAACGGGAATGTAGCGGTGCATTTCACCTGTAACTTCAATAGATTTTACAACCTCTTTTTTATAGGCTTTCAAACCGCAGTTGAAATCGTGCAATTTTACGCCAGATGTTTTTCGCGCTGCATAATTGAACAATTTGGAAGGCATGTTTTTGCTAAGTAAAGAATCGTATCTTTTCTTTTTCCAACCAGAAACAAGATCAAAACCTTCCTCGATAATCATTTTATAGAGTTCTGGAATTTCTTCGGGATTGTCCTGCAAATCAGCATCCATCGTGATTATTACATCGCCTTTCGCCATCGCGAAACCAGCGTGAAGTGCTTGCGATTTTCCGTAATTCTTCTGAAAACGAATTCCTTTTACGGTTGGATTTTTTTCAGAAAGTCCTTCAATTAACTTCCAGGAATTATCGGTACTGCCATCGTCAATAAAAATGAGCTCGTATAAAAAACCATTGGATTGCATAACATCTGCAATCCAACGGTACAATTCATTTAGCGATTCTTCTTCGTTGAGAAGAGGTATGACGATGGAAATATTCATTCAGCTAATTAAAGATGTTGAGGTGGGTTTTTCTTCATTACCAATCCAGCGAAAAGCGAAATAATAAATCCAAAAAACAAAGTTGCAATTATTGCGAAAGCAGACATTATCATTGGTGACATAAATTTAGCAGACATGTTCATTGCCATATCGATTTGTTCCTGTGTCATCTCTGGATTTTTTACCAACATTTGTTCTCGAGAGAAATCCAAGGTTTTTTGAACAAAATCTGGGTCAATATAATTCATAAAAATATAGTTAAAAACTACTGCAATAATTCCAGCTACAAGGCTAATTGCCAAACCGGTTTTTAGTGCTTGCCCCAGTGTAAGGTAATTTTCGTTTGAAATTTTAAATGCTTTTATACCATAAACAATAACGCCTACGGAAATAATTAACTGAAGAACAGTTAGCCACCATGGCCGATCAATATGAACGTCAAGTACGTAAGAGATAACTTGTAAAACAATTGAAAGTAATGCCAATAGAACCCCATAATTGAGTGCTATTTTTTTTAATGAAGTAGTTTGAGTTTCCATTTTTTATTGGTTTTTTGGCCTACCAAAAAAGTGGCAGACAGGTTCGGTTTGTTAGTAAACAAATATAGTAAAACGTTACATTTGCGGGCGATTTTGCGGTGAATAAAAAAAGTGTATTATTTTGTTGCTAATTTCCAATTAATACTTAAATTTGCAAACTCAATTCCGAAAGGTCGGAAGAGCGCATTTTTAAATTATAATATTAGAGAGATGAAAAAAGGTATCCACCCAGAAAATTATAGATTAGTTGCTTTTAAGGATATGAGCAATGAAGATGTATTCCTTACAAAATCAACTGCAGATACTAAAGAAACTATCGAAGTGGATGGTGTTGAGTATCCTTTGGTAAAGATGGAGATTTCACGTTCTTCACACCCTTTTTATACTGGAAAAGCAAAACTTATTGATACTGCAGGACGTATTGACAAATTCAAAAACAAATACGACAAGTTTAAAAAACCTGCTGCAAAAGAAGCTAAAACTGAAGAATAATCTTCATTTTAGTAAAACATACAAAAGCCTTCGAGAAATCGAGGGCTTTTTTGATTTTAAATTTACGATTGCCGATTGTAGATTTTTGAGTAATATTGAATATGTATTTTTATAACTATGATTTTTAGGAAATCGAAAATCTAAAATTTAAAATCGTAAATCAAAATGAATTACATCCTCTTTGACGGCAACGTTCGCAACCAGCTTTTGCCTTTCACATTTACACGTCCAGTTGCGGAAATTCGCGTGGGAATTTTGACCATTCGTGAAAAATGGGAACATTATTTAGGCTTTACCACAACTACGGTTACCGAAGATTATCTTTCCGAGAAATATCCTTTTTTGGAACTTGAAAAGAACGTTTTGATAAATGCTTCTTTTCTTCCTTCAAAAAACTTGGTGAACATAATTAAAGGTTTGGAAGAAAACCAAGCCATATTTTTTGATGATGAGCCGATTGCTTTTTTCACAACGAAAGCACAGGAAGTAGATTTTGAAACCTTTGATGTTATTCAATATACATACGACGACGTTCTGAGAATAGAACACACTTGGGATATCTTTTCAAAAAATGGTGAAGCGATAAAACGCGATTTCGAAATAATAACCAAAGACAGGGAATCACAACCAATTCCAAAAAGTATTTGGACAAAAAATCCTGAAAATATTTTTATTGAGAAAGGGGCAACGTTGGAATTCTGTACATTAAACGCTTCCGAAGGGCCAATATATATTGGCAAAGATGCTGAAATTATGGAGGGCGCATTGGTTCGCGGCCCATTTGCGCTTTGCGAACACTCCACCTTGAAAATGGGGGCGAAGATTTACTCAAATACTACGATTGGACCCCACAGCAAGGTTGGGGGAGAGGTAAACAATTCTGTGATTTTTGGCTATTCAAATAAAGGCCACGATGGGTTTTTGGGAAATTCTGTTTTGGGAGAATGGTGCAATTTGGGAGCCGACACGAATAATTCAAACTTAAAAAATAACTACGCCGAAGTTCGTCTTTGGGATTACGAAACCGAAGGTTTTGCCCGCACAGGGCTACAATTCTGCGGTTTGATGATGGGCGATCACAGCAAATGTGGAATTAACACAATGTTCAATACCGGAACGGTTGTGGGTGTGAGCGCTAATATCTTCGGAAGTGGTTTTCCTCGTAATTTTGTTCCAAGTTTTAGTTGGGGCGGAAGCGGCGGTTTCACAACCTATAAAACAGATAAAGCTTTTGAAGTTGCAAAAGTAGTGATGAGCAGAAGAGGTATAGAGTTTTCAGAAATTGATGCCAAGATTTTGGAACAGGTTTTTGAAGAAACGGCTAAATGGCGGAAAGCTTAGTGGTAAAATAAAAAGTAAATCAGCACACAAATAATAACAAGCATTACACTTCCGAAGACAACAACTAGCTGTTTTTGGCGGCGTAATTCCTTTTCCTTTAGTTTTCGTTTGAAAGCCTCAAATTGAGCGGGAGACATTTTTTTATAGCCAATGATTTTTCCGTAGTTCTCGTTATGTTCATCAACACTTTTATCGAAGAGGCTCTTCTTATTTCTCTTATTGTGCTTTAAAGAGGCTATCATTGAAAAAATATGCCCGGCGCCTCCACTCATAGTTATACTGTTTGAACTGTTAAGATCTCAATTTACAAATTATTTCGACTTTTTCACGTGTTTCAAAACCAAAAAATTCTGTGGGTTAATGCCTAATCCCGACACTTTTTTATTCACAAAACGCACCGCCATATCATAAAATAAAGGAACTATGGGAGCTTCTTCCACGATAATGGAATCCATTTTGGTGTAAAGTAATTTTCGTTCATCAATGTTTGAAATGGAAAGCGACTTCACATAAAGACTATCAAAAACTTCGTTTTTAAAGTGCATGTAGTTTGGGCCATTCGGCGTAAAGTTTGGGCTGTAAAAAAGCGAAAGATAGTTTTCGGCATCGGGATAATCTGCAATCCAACTGGCACGGAAAATATCCAGCTCTCCGCTGCTTTTCATCTGCCGAAGCGTGGAAGGGGGCATTACATCTATAGTTACCGCTATCCCCAATTTTTCAAGTTCGCGTTGCACATATTCGCACAAATCTAAATATTGGCTGTTGGTACCGATGGTTATTTCGGGTTTTGGATCTCCTGTTTCACTTTTGTATTGTTCAATTAGTTGCTTTGCTTTTTCTGGCTCATAGCTATAACCGTCAATTTCAGCATAGCCAGGTAATCCTTTTGGAATAAAGCCGTGAATGGCGGGAATCCCCATTCCGTTGCGGAGATATGTTACCATTTTTTCACGATCAAAACCATAATTTATTGCTTGCCGCAAGGTTTTACTTTGAATTTCTGGCGTATTCGTCCCAAGGAAAAAGCCGAGATATTCTGTGTTCAAATACGGACTGGTAATCATATATGCCAAATGTTTGTACTTAGGCTGGAGCTGCCCGTGAGTAGTCAACAATTCATCTTTGTAGCTACCGTCCAGACCTGAAATAAAATCCAATTTTCCCTGTGCGAATTGTAAAAATTCACTCTGTTTGTCGGGCAGAAAGGTGATTGAGACTGCTTCCAAATAAGGCAATCGGTTTCCGCTTTCATCCCTTTCAAAATAAAGCGGATTTTTTCTAAAAACCAGTTTTACGTTTTCTTCCCACATTTTAAATTGAAAAGGCCCGGTTCCCACTGGATTTCTTCGGAATTCATTCCCATAATATTCCACAGCTTCCTTTGGAACTACCGAACAATAGCGCATAGAAAGTAAACCTAAAAAAGCTGGAAACGGTTGTTTTAGTTGAATGACCAATGTAGTGTCGTTTTCCGCTTTATAGCTTTCCACATAATTCATTACCCAACTCCCAGAGGAAGCTACTTTTTCATCGGTCAATCGATTAAAACTATATACAAAATCTTGGGCTACCACCTTTCGCGTATAACGGGTTGGGTTGTGAAGCCCTTTTTGCGCAAACGCTTTGTTTTGGTGAAAGAAAACATCGTTTCTTAAGAAAAAGGTGTAGGTATTTGTGGAATCATTTATAATCCAACTTTTTGCAATATCTGGTTCAATATTTAAGAAATCGTCCAACTGTACTAAGCCATTGTATAGTTGATTGTCTGGCCAAATAGCTTGTGGATTTCTTGCAAATGCAGGATCTAGCGTTGGGATGTTTCCGTGTTCGTTGTAGCGGAAAACGAGGTGATCGCGATCTGATTCTTTATCATTTCCACAGGAAAGTAATAATATTGTAGTGCAACATATTGAAATGATTACAATTAGTTTTTTTGAACGCTGCTGCATGTTTTTTCGGGAACCGATTTTTAGTTTGTATTTTTGTGCCCTCGTTTGCCAAAAATACAATAATGGACGCACCAAAAAAAGTCGCTTTTTACACTTTAGGCTGTAAGCTCAACTTCAGCGAAACTTCAACAATAGCTAGAAGTTTTGAGGGAGAGGGTTTTCAGCGTGTTGATTTTTCTGAAAAGGCAGATATATATGTTATTAACACTTGCTCCGTAACAGAAAATGCAGATAAACGTTTTAAGACTATTGTAAAGCAGGCACAGAAAGCAAATTCCAATGCTTTTGTTGCCGCAGTTGGTTGTTATGCACAGTTAAAGCCGCAGGAATTGGCAGATGTGGATGGCGTGGATCTGGTTTTGGGCGCAACTGAAAAGTTCAAAATAACCGACTACCTAAATGATCTTACCAAAAATGATTTTGGGGAAGTGCATTCCTGTGAAATTGAAGAAGCCGATTTTTATGTAGGTTCCTATTCCATTGGCGATAGAACACGTGCTTTTTTAAAAGTGCAGGACGGCTGCGATTATAAATGTACTTATTGTACGATTCCGCTGGCCCGCGGAATTTCGCGAAGCGATACTTTGGAAAATGTTTTGAAAAATGCTTTTGAAATTTCGCAGCAGGGAATTAAAGAAATTGTATTAACTGGTGTAAATATTGGCGATTACGGAAAAGGTGAATTCGGAAACAAAAAGCATGAGCATACTTTTCTTGAACTTGTAAAAGCTTTGGACGAAGTGGAAGGTATTGAGCGGCTCCGCATTTCTTCCATAGAACCAAATCTGCTGAAAAATGAAACCATTGATTTTGTTTCAAAATCAAGAACTTTTGTACCACATTTTCATATTCCGCTTCAAAGTGGAAGCAATGATATTTTGAAGTTGATGCGCCGCCGCTACATGCGTGAGCTTTATATTGAAAGAGTTGCCAAGATTCGTGAAGTGATGCCGCACGCTTGTATTGGCGTTGACGTTATTGTAGGTTTTCCGGGTGAAACCGATGAACGGTTTTTGGAAACCTACCATTTTTTAAACGAATTGGATATTTCATATTTGCACGTTTTCACCTATTCTGAAAGGGACAATACACCAGCAGCTGAAATGGAAGGCGTTGTGCCAATGAAAGTCCGAAACAAGCGCAGCAAAATGTTGCGTGGTCTTTCTGCAAAAAAGAGAAGAGCATTTTATGAAAGTCAGTTAGGAACTGAAAGAGTCGTTCTTTTTGAAGGTGAAAATAAAGAAGGTTATATTCACGGTTTTACTGAAAATTATGTAAAAGTTAAAGCGCCTTGGAATCCAGAATTGGTAAATACTTTACAAGAAATTATACTTACTGAAATTGATGAAGATGGTTTGGTGCGTTTTAAGGTTTCTGAACCCATTTTGGATTAAATATTAATCCCCACGGGCAATAAATCTTTGTATTTTCTACGGTTTTTTCTCATAAAACCAGCAACTTCGGGGCTTGTTGGCACTAAACTGATGCCGCGTTTCTTTACTTCCTCAAAAACGGCTTTAATAAAAATATCACGAAAACCTTGTTCTTCCAGATCTTCTGGCATTTCATATTTGGTAAGAAAAATTTTTCGATCCTGAAGGGCGTATTCTATTCGAGCCATATTGTCGCCAATTTCAAGTTCAAATTGTCTCAAAAATTCATTATCGGTAATTTCTACATCTTCAATCATTGGGAGTTATTTTTTTAAATACAAGATTTGGTATCTTAAAAAGTTATTTTTAGATACGATACTTTCGGATGTCTGGTTTGTTTTCAAAGCAAATTATGACTGATAGTTATCAGTTGATAAGAAAAGTTTATATAATTCTATCTTTGTATTCGTAAATTTACGAATAATCTTTGGGCTATGCCATATTCTTCACAAAAGACTTATGAATTCTGAAAAAATACATGTTTATTTCGTTCCAGGTTTAGCCGCAGGAAGCGAAATTTTTAGAAATATCAAACTTCCTAAAAAATATGAAATCCATATTTTGGAATGGTTAATCCCAGAAAAGAATGAAAGTCTGCATGCTTATGCAAAGCGGATGGCGTTCTGCATAAAAGAAAAGGATGCCATACTTATTGGGGTTTCTTTTGGCGGAGTAGTGGTGCAGGAAATGAATGATTTTTTAAAATTGAAAAAGCTCATAATCATTTCTAGCGTAAAAACTCGTAGTGAGCTTCCCAGACGAATGAAGCTTGCCAGTTTTACAAAAGCTTATAAGCTAATTCCAACTAGTTTGGTTTTGAGTGTGGAAGATTTGACCAAATTCTCGATAGGTCCAAAAACAAAAAAACGTTTATCACTTTATCAACAATATCTGCACGTAAGAGATAAACAGTATTTGGATTGGGCACTTGAAAAAATGATCACTTGGGATCAAAAGGAAAAAATTGAGGGGATTATTCATATTCACGGTGAAAACGACATGGTTTTTCCCATAAAATATATTGATGGTTGCACAGTTATTAAAGGTGGAACACACATTATGATACTCAATAAAGGCAGAAAAATATCAGATAAATTACTTCAAATTTTTGAAGAATAGTCTTGCTTTTACTTATAAAAATAGGTTAATTAAGTATCTTTATTGAAAATTTGAGGATATGAAAACGATTAGTAAAATAGGTTTGGGAGTGGCAGTTTTGGCTATTAGTGCCATCAGTATTCATGCAGTACAGGATGCCCCCACAGATGAAAACTTTGAAAAAAAACTGGTTAATGATTACAATGTTTACGCATTGCCACTGCCAGAGAAAATGGATTTTGCGGGAGAGGCCGTTCCTCTAAACAATCCTGATATTCGTGAGCGAATGGATAGAGAACTATTGGTAAACACATATTGGCAATCCAACGGACTTTTACTTTTTAAGCGTGCGAATAAATATTTTCCACTCATAGAACCTTTGCTTAAAAAGTATGGTTTGCCAGATGATTTTAAATATTTGGCTGTTGCGGAAAGTGGTTTGGAATACACAAGTTCGCCAGTGGGAGCTTCAGGAATTTGGCACTTTATGAAGGGAACCGGATTAGAATATGGGTTAGAAATCAATGATTATGTAGACGAACGCTACAATCTTGATAAAGCAACAATGGTAGCTGCAGAATATTTGAAAAAATCAAAAGAAAAATTTGGGAGTTGGACAATGGCTGCTGCTTCATACAATGCAGGAGTGGGAGGAATGAACAAACAAATAAACAGGCAGAAGGAAACGAACTATTATGATTTGTTGTTGAATGATGAAACAAGCCGGTATGTTTTTAGGATATTGGCTTTAAAAGAAATAATGACCCACCCACAGCAATATGGATTTAATTTTAGGGAAAAAGATTTATACACTAACATTCCTACATTCATTGTAAAAGTTGATACGCCAGTTGAAGATTGGGCAGAATGGGTAAAACCTTACGGAATCAATTATAAAATTCTAAAACTTCACAATCCGTGGCTTCGTGATACTTATTTGAAAAATTCTTCTGGAAAAGAGTACTTTATAGAAATACCTGAAAAAGGGTATTATCAATAAGAAGATTAGAAAATATAATAAACCCGTAAAACGCTATGTTTTTACGGGTTTTGTTTTGAAGCGAAGTGATCTTTATCATCGTCGCCTAAATTTTTAAGAAGTGAAATTCCGTTTAAAAAAGAGTTGTAGTTCAACTCAAAAGAAATCTCATATTTTTCATTGTATGGATGAAGTACACCTCGCCTCACATCCACAATACGTTTATTTTCATCAATAAAAAACGAAGTGGGAAAACCAAGGCTGTGCTTCATAATCTCTACAATATGATCATTTTTGTTTTCCTTCTCATCCACATAAATAATGTTTATTTTGCTGGAATAATCGCGAGTTGATTTCCGGACATTTTCTTTTGAATCCCAAAATAGAATAACAAAATCTATGTCTTTATAATGTTTTTCGGCAATTTCGTTTAGAGCTGGAATTTCACCTACGCCAGGAGTACACCAAGATGCATAGGTCATTAAAAAGACTGGTTTTTCAAACTTGTAGAGTTCTATTTTTTTCCCAGATAGTTTCCTTACTTTAAAATTATCAAGGTAACTTCCGTTTACAACATTGTTGATCAAGGAATCAAATAGGAATTCTGCACGCTCAAAATCCTGGTTTGCATATGCATTTTGTGAATTTCTTGTGTATTTCTTAATGTTTTTTCCAATCGCCTCCGAAAATAGAGAACCTTGCTCAATCTGTGATTGCGCTGAAAAAGTTATAAATAAGAAAAGATAAAGTAGTTTTCTACCCATAAGCATAAGCTTTGGGCAAAGATACGTTACATGGTTGATTTACAATGCGGTATTCGACAAAAAGCGGTTTAAAATCGATGAACTACAATAAAACAAGAAAGGAACTATTAAATAAAACAGTTTAAAATCTTTTCCCGCCGCGTCCGCCGCGACCGAATTGTTGACGGGGTTGCCCCATTTTCTTCATTTGCTGTTTCATCATTTTTATTTGATCGTCCAGCATATTGTGTTTATCAAGGCTTTTGGCTTCGGCCATAAGCTGCTCTGCCTCACGTTTGCGGTTTTTAGTCATTGCAATTCCGGCAAGGTTCAATTTGGTCATTGCCATATCTGCAGACATATTCAAACCCAGTTTTTCGGCTTTCTTGAAATATTTTTCAGCCTCAACCATATTGGTTTGTGAAATCATCAACCCGTTCAAGTAGTTGTAGTAGCCTTCTTGTTTTGGAACCAATGAAGCCTTGGGGTTTCCTATTTTGTCAAGCCATTTTTTTGCCCCTGGAAAATCTTGCTTTCTAAGGCGAAGAAAAGCAAGTAAAATTATTTCATTCTTAAAATAAAGGAAGACGAATACCAAAGAAAGTAAAATCAGCATAATTCCATTGCCGATATTTGTTTCTGTAAATTGCCAAACGGCTGCTCCAATTACTAAAGCTGTTAAAACTAGTTTTATATTTTTATTGAACATTTTTCATTTTTAAACTGGCCTGCAAAGGTATAAAAACTAAATGCTTTATGGAAGATTTTCCATTTCAGAAGTGGAAAATATTTCACATAAAAGAAGGGGTTTTCAATAATATCATAGATTGTAATTTTGTGGTAATTGTTATGTCCAAAAAAATTATAGATATTTTTCAAAAAAGGTTTGCCTAAGTGAAAACTTGTTGTATTTTTGCACCCGACTTTTGAGGTAGTACCCAAAGGTTCTTAAAAAGGATATTACAGAAGTTAAAGCATACTATAATGAGCAAAAGAACATTTCAGCCATCAAAAAGAAAAAGAAGAAACAAACACGGTTTTAGAGAGCGTATGGCTTCTGTAAACGGAAGAAAAGTATTGGCTGCCCGCAGAGCGAAAGGTAGAAAGAGACTTTCTGTATCTTCTGAATCCCGTCACAAAAAATAATGTTGATAAATTTTATATAAAAGGTGTTGTTTAACTAAGCAACACCTTTTTTTTATACCCTAATGCGTCGTAATTTTGCGACACCGAAAAAGTAAAAAAAATGCCTAAAAACCCTTCAATTAAATCAGTTCTAATTATTGGCTCAGGCCCTATTGTTATTGGCCAAGCATGTGAGTTTGACTATTCCGGATCACAATCACTACGTTCTTTGCGTGAAGATGGAATAGAAACCATTTTGATTAACAGTAACCCAGCAACCATTATGACCGATCCTTCTATGGCCGATCATATTTACCTGTTACCGCTTACCACAAAATCTATTGTAAAAATATTGAAGGAGCATCCGCAGATTGATGCTGTATTGCCAACAATGGGTGGACAAACAGCGTTAAACCTATGTATTGAAGCAGATGAAAAAGGAATTTGGAAAGATTTCGGGGTCAAGTTGATAGGTGTAGATATTGACGCAATAAACATTACTGAAGATCGCGAAAAGTTTAGAAAATTGATGGAAGAAATAGGTGTTGGTATGGCTCCTCAGGCTACCGCAAATTCTTACCTTCAAGGAAAAGAAATAGCTCAGGAATTCGGGTTTCCTTTGGTTATTAGAGCATCCTATACTTTGGGAGGCGCCGGTGCTTCTATTGTTTATAAAGAAGAAGATTTTGATGAATTATTATCACATGGACTGGAAATTTCCCCAATTCACGAAGTGATGATAGACAAGGCGATGATGGGCTGGAAGGAATATGAACTTGAATTGCTTCGCGATAATAACGATAACGTTGTTATTATCTGTACCATTGAAAATATGGATCCAATGGGAATCCATACTGGAGATTCTATAACCGTTGCACCTGCAATGACGTTGAACGATCGCACTTTTCAAAAAATGCGTGATATGGCCATCCTAATGATGCGCAGTATTGGTGATTTTGCGGGTGGTTGTAATGTTCAGTTTGCTGTAAGTCCAGACGAAGATGAAGAAATTATTGCTATTGAAATTAACCCACGTGTTTCACGTTCTTCCGCTTTGGCATCAAAAGCAACTGGTTATCCAATTGCAAAAATCGCTACAAAATTGGCTATTGGCTATAGGTTGGACGAATTGAACAACCAAATAACAAA
>Ga0209344_10003028_pt1 | contig 17314 bp, 16 predicted proteins | sample Cruoilmetagenom6_FD_187293 | JGI IMG/M metagenome (GOLD analysis project Ga0209344, IMG submission 187293) | Oil polluted marine microbial communities from Coal Oil Point, Santa Barbara, California, USA - Santa Barbara Oil Seep Sample 6 (SPAdes)... | ecosystem: Environmental > Aquatic > Marine... | reverse complement strand
TGAAGTATTCACGCAACGACGGCGACCAACTCAAATAGTCACCGAGCATCTTCAAGGTCATTGCGCCTTCATCGTCATCATTCTCCGTGCGTGGGGCGATTGGTTCGTCGGTCTCGTTGTGGCTGATGCCAAAACACATGCCGGAGAACGGAATGTAATAAAACTCGAAGTTGCGATTGGCAGCTGCGAAATTATCGGCTTCTTCCATCATCTCTTCAAAAGGCACCACCCAGGTGCGTTTGTTGATTTTGTGGGGCGTGCGGTTTTGCAGGCGGATTTTGGTGATGATGCCAAGCGATCCGAGAGAAACGCGCGCGGCTTGAAACAGGTCTGAGTTTTGCGTGGCATCGCACCATCTGGTTGTGCCATCGGCGGTAACGAGTTCGATGCCGGTCACAAAGGTTGACAGAGAGCCGAAGTTTTCGCCCGTGCCGTGCGTGGAAGTGGAGATCGAGCCTGCCATCGTTTGACGATTGACGTCGGGCATATTGATCAGTGCCTGGCCATGAGCTTCCAGGGCTGGGCCTAAGTCCCCAAGTTTACTCCCGGCGCCGACCGTTGCCTCTAGCGTGTCGTCATTGACATCAAGAACGCCATTTAGACGGTCGAGTGAGATGATGGTGCCGTCCGTTGGCACAAGGCCGGTAAAGGAGTGGCCGGTGCCTACGGGACGGATTGGTCTAGGGCTGTTGGCAATGATGCCTGCCAGCTCGTCAGCCGTTGCGGGGGCGAGCCTTGCCTCTGGCAAACATTGCTGACCGCCTGACCAGTTTTGCCATTTGATACGACGTTCTGTTTCTGCAATTGCGGCGAGCGGTTTTCCGGCTGAGAGGGCTGCGATGGCAGCACCCCTCATCATGATTTCGCGACGTGTCAGGCTCATGGTGCTTCTCCCGCCATAAAGGCAATCAATTTTTCAAAATCATCGACGTCGCAATCGGGGCAAGCGCCCAGAGGTGGCATGCCGCCAAAACCGTTGAGGCTGCTTTCCAACAGACCATTTTGTCCACGTGCTTCAAGGCGCGGTGTCCAGGCGCGTACGTCACCCGACAGAGGGGCTGCGTTTTCGGGGTCTGCATGACAGGCCATGCAGGCGCGTTCGTATTTTTCAGCAATCACAGGATCGGCGGGGCGTAGAGTTTGTGCGGCCGCCACAAGGGCGGCACGTTCTTGCGCGGTTTGTGGGGCTTGTTCCTCACCACAGGCAGCAAGCATAAGGCTCATTGCCAGCAGAAATACTGCACGTGGATAATCCATGTCTGCGCTCTCCCGATTGCCAGATTGAGCTTATTAAAGGACCGATTGATGCGGGAGTCAATAAAAATATAGTTATGACTATCTTATTGAGATGGGAGCACGGCGGCCCAATAAGATCTCAGGGCAAGCGCTGCCTCTCTTAGGGTCGTTTCTGGCGATGGTCTGCTCTCTTCCATGGCCATTTCTATGGCGGCGTAGCCCAATTCAACGCTCATGCGGGCCTTTGCCCACAGCTCGTCTTCGGAGAGGGTGGGGAGAAGGGGACGTAGAGCGATGCACCAGGCATCCGTCACCTGGTGGTGCGATTCTAACCGTACTTGCTGCAAGTTAGGCACGGCGCGCAGCGCGCGCATGATGGCGAGAGCACCCGGTTGTTCCTGCGTTACTCTCAAGGTTTCCAGCAGCAATAATTCTGTAGCATCCACTTGAGCATTTAAATCATCACCTGTTTGTTCGAGGCTTGTATCGAAGACGGCGTTTTGGCGTTGCATGAGCCGATCCCCAAGAGCGCGCAGAACGGCATATTTGTTGGGGAAATACCGATAGAGGGCTGGAGGCGTAATGCCTGCTTTCTCAGCAATCAGGTTTGTGGAAATGCGTTCGACACCTTCGTCTTCCAGAAGGTGGGCAGCAACGTCGAGCACACGTTCATAGGTCGCGATGGCGCGTTTCTGGAGGGGCATCTTTTTTTGCTCCAGATCGACTTGTTTTTCACGTTTAACTGTCATGGGTTTTAACCGGCTTGGTTGCGACCATCATGTAGTTCACGTCCATGTCGGGCGACAGGGACCAGCGATCTGAGAGAGGGTTATAGGTCACCCCGGTTTCCTGCGTTACCAGAAGCCCATGTTGCTCGAGCACTTTGAAGAGTTCGGCTGGGGTCAGGAATTTTTTCCAGTCGTGGGTTCCGCGCGGGACCCAGCCCAATACATATTCGGCACCAACAATGGCTAGACCGAAAGCTTTAATTGATCGGTTTAATGTGGCGCAGATCATCAGCCCGCCGGGTTTCACCATTGTGGCGCAGGCCCCCATAAAAGCGGGCACATCTGCGACATGCTCCACAACTTCCATGTTTAAAACCACATCGAATTGAGCCCCGTCAGCGGCCAAGGCTTCGGCACTAGTCGCTTTGTAATCAATGTTGAGGCCTTGTTCGGCAGCGTGCACGCTGGCAGTTTTGATGTTGGGTTCTCCGGCATCTGCCCCCACAACTGTGGCCCCAAGACGCGCCATAGGCTCACTCAGTAGTCCACCTCCACAGCCGATATCGAGCAGTTTCAGGCCTTCCAGTGGCGCTTTTTTGTGCGAATCGAGTGAAAAATGGCGTGTCAGGGTTTCTCTGATGAAGGCGAGTCTGGTTGGATTGAATTTATGCAGGGGCCGGAATTTGCCATTTGGATCCCACCATTCTGCAGCAATGGCTGAAAACTGCGCGATTTCGTCCTCATCGATGCTTAAAGCGGCGTTTGTGGGGGATTTGGTCACGGTCGCTCCTGTTTGGCCATTGTTGGCCCCTGGTTTGCCGCCCCCAGGTTGCGGGGGCGGGTCCATCCGAGTATGTATTGCCCCGCTGATAGCGGATCGGCGTTGGATGACACGCACGACTTGAAAACGAGTTTTAGCGCCTGGGCCAAGGATTGTGCCTCAAGTCTGACATGCTTCCGCCTATATATATGTGTTTCTTGGGCTCGCGGTCTAGTTTGCTGCGGGCCAGGTTTTGAATGAAGGTGGGTACAATGGCCAGATTGGTCATGAAATTTGGCGGAACGTCCGTTGGGGACGTGGAGCGCATTCGCAATGTCGCGACCCATGTGAAACGTGAAGTGGACGCCGGCAACCAAGTGGCTGTTGTTGTGTCTGCTATGTCGGGTACGACAAATCAACTGGTCGCTTGGACGAAGGAAGCTGCCTCTCTTCACGATGCGCGGGAATATGACGCTGTCGTTTCTGCGGGCGAGCAAATTTCTGTTGGTATTTTGGCGATCACCCTTCAGGAAATGGGCGTGTCTGCTCGGTCCTGGTTGGGATGGCAAATCCCGATCCGCACGGACAGCGCACATGGCGCAGCACGGATTGAAGCGGTGGATGCAGAAAACCTGATTGACCGTTTAGAGCAAGGCCAAGTGGCTGTGGTTGCTGGATTTCAAGGCATAGGCCCGGACGGTCGCATTGCGACGCTGGGGCGCGGCGGATCGGATACGAGTGCCGTCGCCGTTGCTGCCGCTATTAACGCAGATCGGTGCGACATCTACACAGATGTGGATGGAGTCTACACAACCGATCCACGGATTGTGTCAAAAGCACGCAAGCTGGATAAAATTTCATATGAAGAGATGCTTGAGATGGCGTCTTTGGGGGCGAAGGTCCTGCAAACCCGCTCTGTTGAACTTGCGATGGTCAATGACGTTCGGATCCAGGTTCGATCAAGTTTTGACGCACCTGATGCAGCTCAAGGTAGCGGCAGCGGAAGTAATTATGTTGGGCCTGGAACGCTGGTATGCGGTGAGGAAGAAATCGTGGAACAAGAAGTTGTTAGCGGCATCGCTTATGCAAAAGACGAAGCCAAAATTACGCTCATTAAAGTCGCAGACCAGCCTGGCGTTGCCGCAAGGATCTTCGGACCGCTCGCAGATGCTGCGATCAATGTGGACATGATAGTTCAAAATGTTTCAGAAGACGGCAAGAGAACAGACCTCACGTTCACGGTGCCTGAAGCTGATCTCGAGCGTGCTGAAGCCGTTATTGAGGCAGCACGTGACATGATTGGTTATGTGCAAATTTTAAGTGATACGAATGTTGTGAAAGTGTCGGTGATTGGTATTGGCATGCGCAGCCATGCAGGTGTGGCACAAAAAATGTTCCAGACCCTTGCAGACAAGGGCATCAACATCCAAGTGATCTCCACTTCAGAAATCAAAGTCAGTGTCCTTATCTCGTCGGACTATACAGAGCTTGCTGTGCGCGCTTTGCATTCAGCATATGGGCTTGACGACGACGCTGCCGCGTAGATATCGCAGATCGCTTAAAACGAAAGACAATAATGTCAGCGAACCAGGCTCATAAAAGAATTTCTCACGAGATGAGAATTCTGACCAACCAAAAGGATGCGTGCTAATGCCCGGATCTGCTGGTAGGTCGCGCCTGTTGTTGCGTCATTTGCGTGAAGCAATGGCGGCGGCTGATAGTTCTCAGGAACGTCTGGATCAGGTTGCCCATCTGATTGCACAGAATATGGTCGCAGAAGTTTGTTCGATCTATTTGATGCAACCTGGCAATGAACTTGAGCTCTATGCAACTGAAGGATTGAAACCTTCTGCTGTGCATATGACGCGTTTGAAAGTTGGTCTGGGTCTTGTGGGGGATATTGCAAACCACGCCAGACCGCTCAACCTTTCCGATGCTCAGGCGCATCCAAATTTTGCCTACCGTCCAGAAACCGGTGAGGAGATCTATAAGTCGCTCATGGGTGTGCCGATATTGCGTTCTGGTCGTGTGGTGGGTGTGTTGGTCGTGCAGAACCGCACGATGCGGCATTATTCGGAAGAAGAAGTGGAGACGCTTGAAACCGTCGCGATGGTGTTAGCAGAGCTTGCCGCAGCCGCTGGCATGATCGATCTTACCGAAGATAAAAAGGAAAGTGAAAGCGCTCAACAGCCGCACTATATAGAAGGTGTGATGCTGTCTGATGGTGTGGCATTGGGGCACGCCGTGCTGCATGAACCTCGCGTACATGTCACACGCCTTATTGCTGAAGATGATGATGTTGAAATAGACCGTCTTGAAAAGGCCGTTTACGAGCTGCGCTCCTCTATTGATCGCATGCTTTCGACATCTGATTTGAGTCATGCTGGTGAGCACCGTGATGTGCTGCAGGCTTACCGTATGTTTGCCAATGACCGTGGTTGGTTGAAGCGGATGTTGGAGGCGGTGAAAACAGGGCTGACGGCGGAAGCAGCTGTTGAACGCGTACAAAATGATACGCGTGCGCGGATGATGCGACAAAGCGATCCTTATTTACGTGATCGCCTTCATGACCTGGACGATTTGGCAAATCGCCTCTTGCGGCACCTGACGGGTGTAGAGCTGTCATCTGCGAGTGGCGCGCTGCCGGAAGATGCCATTATCATTGCCCGCAATATGGGCCCCGCCGACCTTCTTGATTATGACAAGGACCGGTTGCGTGGCCTTGTGTTGGAAGAAGGGTCTGCCAATGCCCATGTGGCGATCGTGGCCCGCGCACTTGGCATTGTAGCTCTTGGCCGTGCTCAGGGCGTGTTGGACCGGATCGAAGACGGCGACGCAGTCATTGTTGATGGTGATACGGGTGAGCTTTATGTTCGCCCCAGCTCAGATATTGTTGAGGCCTATTCTGAAAAAGCGCGCTTTAGGGCACGGCGGCAGGCACAATACAAAGCCATTCGGCATGAACCTGCAGTCTCGCTGGATAAAGTGTCTGTGGATCTCAATATCAATGCAGGTTTGATGGTTGACCTACCACACTTGCAGGAAAGTGGCGCGGATGGCATTGGCCTGTTTCGCACTGAACTGCAATTTATGATCGCTTCGAAATTGCCGAGTTTGAAAGATCAGGTAGAGCTTTATTCTGAAGTTTTGACGGCTGCCGACGGTAAGCCTGTGGTGTTTCGTACACTCGATATTGGTGGCGACAAAATGCTGCCTTACATGCAGCATTCTGACGAGGAAAATCCTGCGCTTGGTTGGCGTGCGATACGCATTGCGCTCGACCGGCCGGGGCTTCTGCGTCACCAATTGCGCGCGCTGCTGATGGCAGGTGAAGGCCGTGATCTGCGGTTGATGTTCCCAATGATTGCCGAAGTTGCAGAATATGTACGCGCCCGTGCGCTGGTTGATAAAGAACTTGCTCGCTTAGAAAAATTCGGTCGGCCTAAGCCCCGCTCGGTTGCTGTGGGCACGATGTTGGAAGTTCCGGCTTTGTTCTGGCAATTTGAGACTTTGCTGCCAAAAGTCGACTTTGTCTCTATTGGCAGTAATGACTTGATGCAATTTCTCTTTGCTAGTGATCGTGGCAACCCTCGGGTAGCCGATCGTTACGATTTGCTCAGTCCGGGTGCGTTGACCTTTTTGCGGCAAGTGGTGGTGACATGTGAGCGTCACGATGTGCAGCTTGCGTTGTGCGGTGAAATGGCGGGGCATCCTTTGGAAGCAATGGCGCTGTTGGGGCTCGGTCTTCGACGTATTTCAATGTCTCCGGCGGCTATCGGCCCAGTCAAGATGATGGTTCGCTCACTGGACGTAGCGCACTTGCAGGAATTCATGGACACGCTTTATGGGAGCGCGCAGGCGAATGTTCGTGAAGAATTGCGTGCCTATGCGGATCGCCAGGGAATTGCTATTTAGCGAAAAAATGCCGTAATAAATGCAAGAGAACGTTGCGGGCATGTCATTCTTTTGATTTATTTAACCATCTAAAGTGCATGTTTAGAGAAAGTCGGCTAACGCGACGTGAATTCTACCGATTGAGCGGACTATTTCGACTTTAATTGCTTGGGTGAGTAGAAAGTCCGAAAGTTGATATGAGACCGGAAAATACAATGAGCTCTGAACAGGAAACGAGCAACGTGACGAAATTGCCGACCAGTGGCACTTCTGCTGAGCCCAGTGGGGAAGAGACACGTCGGATCCATTTGCGCGACATTACGGCAGAAACGTCGCTTGATGGTGACACTGTGGGTGTGGTCTTGCGCAAGGCGCGGCTCAAAACAGGCGACGATCTAAAATCTGTTTCAGACAAATTGCGAATTCGTAGACCCTATTTGGAGGCGCTTGAAGAAAGTCGCCACGATGATCTGCCGGGTCGGCCATATGCCATTGGATTCGTGCGTACCTATGCAAAGTACCTCGGGCTTGATGTTACGCACACGGTTGAGCGCTATAAAACTGAAACATCACCGGATGATGATGTCGCCGGTGGGGCCGATGAACAATTTTCTTTTCCCGAAGTTCGAGAAGAAGCGCGCATTCCAAAAGGGTCGCTGCTCATTCTAGCTGTTCTCTTGGGTGCTGGGATTTATGGAGCTTGGCTGTTGTCAATTTCTGCAGATCAAATGGTGACAGACCGTGTTCCGCCTGTTCCAGACCGTCTCGGTGAGAGTGTTGTTGCGGTTGAACCTGATGGGTCCGCTGTCGTCCTTTCTCCAGAAACCTCCAACGGTCTTGCAGGTGACAGCGCGTCAGCTGCCTCAGGCACAAGTGCGGTTCCAGAAGCTATTGCCCCGGTCAGCGTTGCGCCGATCTCCGAACCAGAAACAATCGTCCCTGTTGAGCCAGAGACAGAAGTAGAAGTGGCAACGGTTACATCCACTGACCTTGTGGTTGATGAACCTTCCGTGAGCATTACAGATGATCTCGCACTTGCCGTCGGGGGTGCACGGGTCTATGGCCTTGAGAATGAAGGATCGCGGGTTATCGTTCGGGCCAGCAAGCAAGCTTGGCTGCGCATCGAATCCGGTGATGGCTCTGTGCTTCTCAATCAGACATTGACTGAAGGTGAAATGTACCGTGCGCCGCTGGACGCTGGCGCTATTTTGGTGGCCAGAGACGCTGGAGCGTTTGAGCTCTTCGTTGACGGGCAGGCCCTGGGCCCAGCTGGACCGGCGGGTCTGGTTTTGACTGGCAAATCGCTCAATCCAGGTGATTTGCTTCGCCGATAGGGTCAAGCTCTCGTCTCTTTTTTGTTGCGCCCAGCAAACAGTGCAGAACGCTACCGTGTAGACGCCGGGGTGGGGTTCCACCTAGTGTTCTGCTATAGAGGCTTCTGATTGTGGGCAGCTTCCCGCTTTGACCAGCAAAAACGGTAATCGATAGATGAGCATTCGTCCTTGGCGCGATATTGAGCGTCGGAAAAGTCGCCAAATTCATGTGGGGTCTGTGCCCATTGGCGGTGATGCGCCGATTTCTGTTCAATCCATGACCAATACGCCAACCTCTGACGCTGCTGCCACGATCGAACAGATCCGTCAGTTGGAAGAAGCAGGTGCCGACATCGTGCGGGTTTCCTGTCCCGATGAAGCCTCAACGGCAGCATTGAAAGAAATCGTTCGGGCATCCAACGTGCCGATCGTCGCCGACATTCATTTTCACTATAAGCGCGCGCTTGAAGCCGCAGCAGCAGGTGCCGCCTGTTTGCGCATTAATCCTGGCAATATTGGTTCTGCTGAACGTGTGCGTGAAGTTGTGCAGGCTGCCAAGGATTATGGCTGTTCGATCCGCATTGGGGTGAATGCAGGCTCACTTGAACGTCATTTGCTCGAGAAATATGGCGAACCTTGTCCAGATGCAATGGTAGAGAGCGCGCTCGAACATGTTCGATTGCTCGAAGAGAATGATTTCCGCGAATATAAAATCAGCGTGAAAGCCTCTGATATTTTCATGACAGTTGCAGCCTACCACGCGCTCGGTGATGTAGTGGATTGTCCGCTCCATTTGGGCATTACCGAAGCAGGTGGGCTGACCAGTGGTACAGTCAAATCTTCCATCGGGCTCGGCTCTCTTTTGTGGGCGGGATTGGGCGATACAATCCGGGTTTCGCTATCTGCTGATCCAGTTGAAGAGATCAAAGCCGGTTTCGAGATTTTGAAATCGCTTAATTTGCGTCACCGGGGCGTGACAATTATTTCCTGCCCGTCGTGCGCGCGCCAAGGTTTCAATGTGATTGAAACTGTTCAATTTTTGGAAGAACGTCTGGCACATATTTCCACGCCAATGACGCTCTCTGTCATTGGGTGTGTGGTGAACGGACCGGGTGAAGCCGCCCAGACGGATGTTGGGTTTACAGGTGGTGGCGCTGGCTCCGGCATGGTGTATCTGCGCGGCATGCCTGACCATAAGTTGGCGAATGGAGAGATGGTTGATCATCTCGTCCATTTGGTTGAAGAGCGTGCTGCAGAAATAGAAGCGGCGCGTGCAGATGAAGCGTTGGTGGTGGCGGGCGATTAGCGAGCTTATTTGTGCTCTTTGTTATTCTCAGTCTGCTCAAACCGTTTCGGAATTTCTTTTATGATCCCTCGTGAAAAACTAGCCAAAGTGCGTGATCGTTTTGAAGCCGTTCAAGCGGAGATGAACGAAGACTTGTCGCGCGATCGTTTTGTGGCTTTATCAAAAGAATTTGCAGAGCTGCAACCTGTCGCCGATGCCGCACTGGAGTTAGAAGAAGCGCGAAGTGCCGAAGCTGATGCGCGGGAGATGCTCAACGATCCTGAAATGGCGGAGATGGCGCGCGAAGAACTCAATGAATTGAGTGGCCAGCTGGTTGAGCTTGAACGCAATATGCAGTTGCTGTTGTTGCCAAAAGATGCGGCCGATGAGCTGAATGTGATCTTGGAAGTGCGCGGGGGCACAGGGGGCGACGAAGCGGCTCTTTTTGCAGGCGACCTCTACCGTATGTATGAGCGTTATGCTCAGCTAAATGGCTGGAAGGTCGAGCCCATATCCATGTCGGCTGGCGATGTAGGTGGTTTTAAGGAAGTCACAGCCTCTGTGCGAGGCAAGGGTGTTTTTGCGAAATTGAAATTTGAGTCCGGTGTGCACCGTGTGCAGCGTATTCCCTCTACGGAATCTGGTGGGCGTATTCACACGTCTGCAGCGACCGTCGCTGTGTTGCCGGAGCCGGAAGAGGTTGATATCCAAATTGAAGATAAGGATATTCGCATTGATGTTTTCCGTGCGAGTGGTGCCGGTGGCCAGCACGTGAACACGACTGATAGTGCAGTTCGAGTGACGCACTTGCCCACAGGCATTGTGGTGCAGCAACAAGATGAAAAATCACAGCATAAAAATAAGGCCAAAGCTCTGCAGATATTACGTGCGCGTATCTATGATGCAGAGCGCGCACGTGCGGATAAAGAACGTGCCGATAATCGCAAAGGTCAGGTGGGGTCTGGTGACCGTTCTGAACGTATTCGTACTTATAATTTTCCTCAGGGCCGAGTGAGTGACCATCGCATCAACCTGACGCTGCACAAGCTAGACAAAATTATTGCAGGTGATGGTCTAGATGAGCTGATTGACGCACTGGTTGCAGAAGATCAAGCGGGACGACTGGCAGCCCTTGGTGAAGAGAGTGACCCGTGAATAGCGATGACCCTCTAATCTCCCGACGGATCGGGCAGGTTTACCGCGATGTGGTCGCTCGGTTGCGTAATGCAGACATTACAACAGCTGAATTGGATGCACGGTTGCTCTTGTCTGCGGCGACGGGAGTTGACGATGTTGCACTGATCGCAGACCCGGATCGGCTGCTGGGTCCCGAGGGATTGGCATCGCTGGAGATGTTGGTTGTTCAACGTTTGGCCGGGCGACCCGTTTCTCGTTTATTGGGTGTTCGCGAATTTTGGGGTTTAGACTTTTCACTCAATGCTGAAACATTGGATCCACGACCAGATAGTGAGGCCCTGATCGAGGCAGTGCTCTCGCAAATTTCTGACAAGTCGGTTCCGTTGAACGTGTTGGATTTGGGCACGGGCACTGGTTGTCTTTTGCTGGCGCTCTTGAGCGAGTTTCCCAGTGCTGTCGGTACCGGTGTGGATTGTTCTGAAATAGCAGTCGAGGCGGCTGCCAAAAACTCTGAACAACTGGGGTTAGACACGCGGGCAACTTTTCAGGTGGGTGACTGGGCGAGCAGCCTGGGCGGTGCGTTTGATGTGATCGTCTCGAACCCACCCTATATTCCAACGGGCGATTTGATTGGACTGTCCGTGGAAGTTCGCGAGCATGATCCGGCAAAAGCGCTTGATGGCGGGGCAGATGGTCTCGAGGCCTACAGGCGCATACTTCCAGAAATGAGGCGGCTTTTGACCCCTGGGGGTTATGGTTTTCTTGAGTTTGGAGAAGGACAGAGCGCCGATATTGCATCCATCGCAGAAAATGTGGGACTTGAGGCCCTAGAGATCAGGGCTGACCTGGGCGGAGTCTTGCGGGCTCTCACTGTGAAACGTTGAATTTGATGTCAAAAAACAGTTGGAAAATGGGGGCCCGCGGGTTAAGTTGCGCTTAGAGATTCAAGCCTCTTTGGGTATCTCGCCACCGGATGGGTCGGTTGAGCTGGAGATGAAGGGGCCGGAGCGAATGCTGCATTGGACTTGGCTTGGACCTAGCTCGGACTTAGATTTGAGTGCAAAGCGGCAGGACATCCGAAATAATTCTTTCATGATCGATTGTCCTTGTGTGTTTTTGGGGCGCTTCGAGCATGTTTAGTTAAGTGCAGTGGTCTATATGGATCGTGCGCAATGAAAGAGAAAATTGCCAAGACCTTGTGGGTGTTGCCTCGTTTTCTGATCTGTCGTTTGACACAGAAGTACGTGATGTGACCGACGAGGCATCCTTTCAATTGAGAGATAGAGCCGGAGAGTTATGAGGCAAGGTCAGCAGAATCCAAAGCGCTCACGTGGGCGCGGACGTAAACCGCAAAATCAGCTTAGCCGTAGTTTAGAAAGCAATGGCCCGGATGTGAAAATTCGTGGAACCTCGGTGCATATTTTCGAGAAATACCAGACTTTGGCGCGCGATGCTCAAACCTCAGGTGATCGGATTGGTGCTGAAAGCTATCTGCAACATGCCGAACATTATTATCGTTTGATGCAGGCAGCGCAGGCTCAACAAGAGCAAAATCGCCAGGAAAACCCGAACCGTAATAATCAGCAGGACCGTCAGTCTTCCAATGGTCGGTCGGATGAAAATGCTGGCCACCAAAATGGCGGTGACCGGTCAAATAACGTTGAACAGATAGAAGCGGCATCAGAGAACGCTGCGGAGAAAGGAGACGTTATTGCTGAAGTGGTTGCAGAAGGACCCGAGACAGAAACGGCTGAAGTTGAAGAAGAAAAACCTGCGCCTCGTCGTCGTGCGCCACGTCGCCGTCGCCCTGCTGCTAAAGCCGATGATGCGGAAGACAAATCAGCACCAGAAGATGTTCCGGCCTAGAGGCGCTTTCTTCGTCTGAAGTGGCCTGTTTCTCCCTCAAAAAGACGTCGGCACCTGTTAAAAATACGGTTGCCTCTTGTGTTGCGCTCAAGCAACACCCATATCAAAGGTGTCGATGCCTCTAAGAGGGTCGTCAACGGTTTGTGCGGCATATTTGGATCGTGCATTCGCGTTTGGTATTTGATCTACGACATATCTCAGTTTCAAAATTGAGTTCAATTTCGAGATTGAGAGAAGTCTGAGGCGCGTGCTTACGCTCAGCCGGAAACGGTGACGGGTAAACATGCGTGCTTATATGGGGTTCAAAATGGATCTAGAAAAATATACCGACCGAAGCAGAGGCTTCGTTCAGTCAGCTCAAGGGCTGGCATTGCGTTCTGGGCATCAGCGTTTTACGCCCGAACATCTTCTCAAAGTTCTCCTTGATGATGAAGAAGGGTTGGCCGCCAATTTGATGCGCGCGGCCGGTGGGCGTCCCGATGCGGCGTTGGATGCTGTTGAAGCTGCGCTTGCAAAAATGCCCAAAGTTGAAGGCGGTGGGGCAGGCCAAGTTTACTTGGCGCCTGAAATGGCCCGTGTTTTTGAACAAGCAGAACAAGTTGCCAAAAAAGTTGGTGATAGTTTTGTCACGGCGGAACGTTTGCTTTTGGCTCTTGCTGTGGAGCAGGGGACAGACGCGGCGCGCATTTTGAATGATGCGGGGATTACCGCTCAGGCGCTTAATGCGTCTATCAACGAGGTGCGCAAGGGGCGGACGGCTGACAGTGCTTCTGCTGAAGACGCCTATGACGCATTAAAAAAATATGCGCGTGACCTCACCGAAGATGCGAGCAATGGCAAGCTTGATCCCGTCATTGGGCGCGATGAAGAGATCCGCCGCACCATTCAGGTGCTATCTCGTCGAACGAAAAACAATCCTGTGCTGATTGGTGAGCCGGGCGTTGGTAAAACGGCTATCGCAGAAGGATTGGCTCTTCGCATCGTCAATGGCGATGTGCCTGAAAGTCTGCGCGACAAAAAACTTATGTCTCTTGATTTGGGCGCGTTGATTGCCGGTGCAAAATATCGCGGAGAATTTGAAGAGCGTTTGAAGGCTGTTCTCTCTGAAGTTGATTCGTCTGATGGCGGGATCATTCTTTTTATTGATGAAATGCACACACTGATCGGCGCTGGTAAGACCGATGGCGCCATGGATGCGTCCAATCTTTTGAAGCCAGCACTTGCGCGGGGTGATTTGCACTGTGTTGGTGCGACGACTTTGGACGAATATCGCAAGCACGTCGAAAAAGACGCGGCCCTTGCCCGTCGGTTCCAACCTATTTTTGTCGAAGAGCCCACAGTGGAAGATACGATCTCCATCTTGCGTGGCCTGAAAGACAAATATGAGCTTCATCACGGGGTGCGCATCTCTGATGCTGCCCTGGTTTCTGCCGCCACACTTTCTGATCGCTACATTTCAGACCGCTTCTTGCCTGATAAAGCGATTGATTTGATGGATGAGGCTGCTAGCCGCATCCGCATGCAGGTGGATTCCAAGCCAGAAGAGTTGGATGAACTGGACCGGCGTATTATGCAACTCAAAATTGAACGTGAGGCGCTGAAAAAAGAGACTGATTCTGCAAGCCAGGACCGGTTGGTGAAACTTGAACAAGAACTTGCCGAACTCGAGTCTAAATCTGCGGCGGTTACGACTATTTGGGAAAGCGAGAAAGACAATCTCGGGCGGGCACAGAAAGTTCAAGAAGAACTGGACGCTGCGCGCAATGAACTTGTGCAAGCTCAGCGCGGCGGCAATTTGGAACGTGCCAGCGAGTTGTCATATGGCGTGATCCCCGATCTTGAAAAGGCATTGGCTTCGAGCGGCGAACAAGAAACAGATGAAGCGCTTGTGGATGAGACTGTGAATGCGACACACATTGCGCAAGTCGTGGCGCGCTGGACTGGCATTCCCGTTGACAAAATGCTGGAAGGTGAGCGTGAGAAACTTCTTCACATGGAAGAAACCTTGTCTGGACGCGTGATTGGTCAGGCAGAAGCTGTGAGTGCCGTTTCGCGTGCGGTTCGCCGCGCCCGTGCCGGGTTGCAAGATCCTTCGCGGCCAATTGGCTCATTCATGTTTCTTGGGCCAACGGGTGTCGGCAAAACCGAATTGACCAAGGCGCTTGCTGACTTCTTGTTTGATGATGATCAGGCAATATGTCGTCTGGATATGTCGGAATATATGGAGAAGCATTCGGTCTCGCGTCTTATTGGGGCACCCCCAGGCTATGTGGGCTATGAGGAAGGTGGTGCGCTGACAGAAGCTGTTCGTCGTCGTCCTTATCAGATCGTTTTATTCGATGAGGTTGAAAAAGCGCACCCGGATGTCTTTAATGTGCTCTTGCAAGTGTTGGATGACGGCCGCCTGACCGATGGTCAGGGGCGGACGATTGATTTCAAGAATACGCTCATCGTCATGACATCGAACTTAGGTGCTGAATTTCTCGCTGATCAAAAAGAAGGCGAGGATAGTGATGGGGTTCGTGAGCAAGTTATGGATGTTGTGCGGTCGCGCTTCAGGCCAGAATTTCTCAATCGGCTGGATGAGATGTTGCTCTTCCACCGTCTGACACGTGAGCAGATGGACGGCATTGTAACCATTCAGATGATGGGTCTGGACCGGCTGTTGGCTGATCGTCAGATTGTTCTAGAACTCGATGATGATGCAAAAAGCTGGCTTGCAGATAAGGGTTATGATCCGGTCTATGGTGCGCGTCCACTGAAGCGGGTGATCCAGCGGTATGTGCAAGACCCGCTTGCCGACCTGTTGCTTGAAGGCGTGATTATGGATGGTGAGACCGTGCAAGTGTCTGCGGGCACTGAGGGTCTTGTGATCAATGGTCGGGCAATTCAACAAGCGGCTGAGTAAAAGGTTCCCTGACGTCAATTGAAAAGGGCTGCGCATCGCGCGGCCCTTTTTTGCACGAAATTGACCTCAAAATGATCGGTGACCGAGTTGCATTATTAGCTGTTGCTACAAGTCGAGCCGCCAGAAGATTTTGGACCAATGGGCAGGCAGTCACTGAGTTTCAAGCACTCACACGTCATGCCTAACTTCAAAATTCGGCGTAGGTCTTCGGCGCGGGCAATTTGTTCTTCAATGAATGTGAGTTTGGCATTTGCAAATGCCCGCCAAAGCTCGCTGGGAGGGCTATCTTCAGATATCCCCTCGAAAAACAACTTTGTCTCGTCCAAGGAAAAGTCCAAAGTTTTTGCGGTTTGAATGACGCGCAACCGATCAAGAATAGTTGCGTCATATTGCCGTCTGCCATTTCGTCTCGGCGGGGAAGGAAGCAGACCAATCGACTCGTAATACCTCACGGTTGAGGCCTTTATTCCAACGCTGGAAGCAACCTCACCGATTGTCCAATCAGGCATGAGAACAGTCCTTTGTTCGAGGATGATGCAGAACTCTGCTTGACTTAAAGTTGACTTTAACAATTAGAGTAGGGGCCAGGTCAACAAAATAAGGACTTTGGCTATGGATGAGAGAACAGAGATCGCTCCTGAGACTAAGGGCGAAGGGCCGGCTTGCGCAGTGGATAAATTTTGCTGTGGAGGCGCACCGGAGGTCGCATCACCAGAGATTGCATCGATTGAAGACGGTTGCACGCTGAACCCGTCTGAGATGCCGGAGCGGCTTGCGCGTTGGCAAGAATTGTTCGGGCAGATTTTAGGTCAAGAGGAGGGAGATGGCGAAGCGGTGTTTCGGTTTGAGCGGACGCCTGTGTTGGAAGCGGAGCTTCGGGAACTTGTAATGCTGGAGAAAATTTGCTGTGCGCATGTTTCATGGGGTCTCAAAACAGTCAGCGATGAAACTCATCTGACGCTGAAGGCAGATGCAGGCGCGCTTGGAGTCCTGGTGCGAGAGTTAGTGAGTGGCGAGTTTGGAGGGACGTCGTGAGCGCACATGACAAAACGGGAAGACGTGCTGCCGTGGGCGCAGTTCTGGCTGCCGTGCTGTGTGCTCTGCCGCCTGTGCTTTTCGTGGTGTTCGGCGTAGGTGTATTGGCCTATTTGCCAAGCTGGCTTGATTTGGTTCTGGTGCCACTCTTTCTCGTTCTTCTTTCTGTGGTTGCGTATCGCTGGTTGAAAGGGCGTTCTAAGGAGTGTCTTGCAGAATGATCGGAATTTATGCAATGGCGGCGGTAGCCGAAATTGCCGGATGTTTTGCCTTTTGGTCCTGGTTGCGATTGGGACAAAGCGTCTGGTGGATTGTTCCGGGCATTGGGCTGCTTGTGTTCTTCGCTGTTTTGTTAGCGCGGGTAGATAGCGCCCTTGCCGGGCGGGCCTATGCCGCATATGGAGGTGTCTATGTTGCCTCTTCCATTTTGTGGTTGGTTGTTGCGGAGCACACGCTGCCTGATCGTTGGGATTTATTGGGCGGAATGATAATCATTATCGGCGCGCTGATAATCATTTTCGGGCCTCACAATGACCATGTGTTGTGATTTGTGGGTTCTGTATCCTTGGTTCTGTTGTTAAGCCTGTCCGTCCGCTAGGCTCAACTGAACTTGAGAGGTGAGCCGATGAAGAAATTGGTGGGCGGTGTTCTTTTAGTAATTATGATGGCGGTCATAGCCTTTGTGTATGCTGATCGCAGTAGCAATGGCATTGTTGGTTTTTACGCTTGGAAAGCGTTGTCAGGCAATGCAGTGAGCGAAAGCCGCGCTGAGATAAATGGTGTTTCTCTTTATTACGAATCATTTGGTGAAGGTGACCCTGTCCTCGTGTTGCATGGCGGAACAGCATTTCTTGAGACCATGCACAACCAAATCACGGCATTAGCTCAAGATCATTTAGTGATTGCTCCCGACAGTCGGGCTCATGGACGCTCAACTGATGCTGAAAATGTGCCATTGACCTATGCATTGATGGCCGACGATATGATCGCGTTAATGGATCAACTAGGGTTACAGCGTGTTGAAGTGGTTGGGTGGAGTGACGGTGGTAATATCGGACTTGATATGGCGATCCGCTATCCAGCCCGCGTGGGTAAGCTTGTCACCTATGGGTCGAACTTTCACTTCTCCGGTGCCGGTGCCGGTGCTGGATT
>Ga0209344_10003025_pt1 | contig 17332 bp, 18 predicted proteins | sample Cruoilmetagenom6_FD_187293 | JGI IMG/M metagenome (GOLD analysis project Ga0209344, IMG submission 187293) | Oil polluted marine microbial communities from Coal Oil Point, Santa Barbara, California, USA - Santa Barbara Oil Seep Sample 6 (SPAdes)... | ecosystem: Environmental > Aquatic > Marine... | reverse complement strand
CATTGCGGTCAGCATAACGACACAAAGCATCCAAGTGATCTGCTTCACCGGTTGGGTGAACTGCGGGGATATGGTTGCGTCTGCCTGTAACATTATATGTGCCTGCTCTTTTGGCCTATGGTTCTGTGCCAAAGAATAGCTTGGGCTTATCGATATGCCAATTGCTAAGTTTTAAAACAGCATTAGACGCTTAATCATTGAATTTTCCAAATAATTCACCAAGTATGTACGGAAGTATTAACCAAAAGGGAGATTTAATATGGATCAGCTTACAGGCTTTGGCGCAAGTGCAGGTTCTGCAATATTTTTATTAGTTTTTGCGTTTATCTTGATCATAATGATGGTCAAATCCGTTCCGCAGGGCGACGAATGGACTGTTGAACGTTTTGGCCGCTACACCCGCACCCTGAAACCGGGCCTGCGTTTCCTGATCCCAATCATGGATAAGGTCGGCGCCAAAATCAACATGATGGAAACCGTTCTGGACATTGAAACCCAAGAAGTGATTACCAAGGATAATGCCATGATCATGGCCGATGCGGTAACGTTTTACCAAGTCGTTGATGCCGCGCGTGCTGCATATGAAGTGCTTGATCTTCGGCGTGCCTTATCGAACTTAAGCCAGACCAACATCCGTTCCGTTCTGGGCTCCATGGATCTTGACCAATCCCTGTCCAATCGCGAAATGATCAACGCCAAACTTTTGAGTGTAATCGATGAAGCTGCACATCCGTGGGGTTTGAAAGTGACCCGCGTTGAAATTAAGGATTTGGCACCACCGCCTGACATCAATGAAGCAATGGCACGGCAGATGAAAGCAGAACGCACCAAGCGCGCTGAAATTCTGCAAGCCGAAGGTTTGAAACAAGCTGCTATTTTGAAGGCCGAAGGGGAACGCGAAAGCCAAATCCGAGAGGCCGAGGGTCGCAAGGAAGCCGCATTTCTGGATGCGGAGGCCCGTGAACGGGCGGCAGAAGCCGAAGCCAAAGCCACCCAAATGGTATCCGAAGCGATCGCCAAAGGTGATATTCAAGCTGTTAACTATTTTGTGGCGCAGAAGTATACAGACGCATTGCGCGACATTGCTTCATCGCCGTCTGCCAAGACTGTAATGATCCCGCTGGAAGCATCCAGCCTGATCGGATCTATCGGTGGTATTGCGGACATTGCCAAGGCAGTTGTCGATAAAGACGGTAAGTAGCCAGTTAGAAAGGATTTCAATATGGATATTCTGCAAATGTTAACAGGTATGTCGCCGTGGTGGTGGGTCATTCTGGCTTTTGCCTTTGGATCAATCGAAATGGCAACAATGACGTTTTTCCTAATCTGGCCCGGCTTAGCAGCCCTGTGTATGGCGGGGATATTGGCACTTGCCCCTAATATGTCGGGAACGATGCAAATTGCACTTTTTGCCATCATATCCGTTATCCTGACCTTTGCAGGTCGTTATTTGTTGAATAAATACGGTGATGGCGCAGGCGATGGCGGCGAAACATTGAACAAACGCTCGGCCTATTTGATCGGCCGGTCTGCAAAAGTATTGGAATTTGACGGCGGTACCGGCGTGGTTGAGGTCGAAGGTATGCGTTGGCGCGCCCAATGGGTTGCAGATCAGATATCAACCCCAGGGCAAAGCGTTCGCATTACACAGGCTGAGCCATTATTATTGTATGTAGAAGTCCCAGCATAAGACTGTCGCCATAAGCAGAATATACATTTCGAGCGCACCTTGATTAACTACAGGGTGCGCTCTTTTTAATGGTAGATTATGATTATGCCGCTTCCCAGGCATCCGCACTGAACGCTTCATCAACAGGCGTCTGTGCCAGATGATTGGTGAAGTTTGAAATCGTCTTATAGCTGATCCCCAGAACCACCTCTAACATGGTTTGTTTTGTATAACCGGCGGCTAGGAATGCTTGCACATCACCATCAGATGGCCAACCGCGTTTTTCATTCATTGCAATGGTGAACTGCCGTAAGGCTTCAAGTTTCGGGTCAGCGATAGCCGTGTTATTTCGCAAAGCCTCAATCACGTCATCAGCAACACCCGTCATTTTCGAGATCTTTGAATGCGCCGCCATACAATATGTACACCCATTCAGACGGTTCACAGTCATCATAATGACCTGACGTTCCGTGACAGACAGATTAGCTTTGTCAAAAATACCAGCCAGTGTCACATATGCTTCCAGCGTAGCGGGAGCTTCTGCCATTTTACCCAGAAGGTTTGGCAAAAATGTATATTTAGCCGTCGCCCCTTCAAGAATTTTTTTGCTACCCTCGGGGGCTGTTTCGATTGTGTGTGTTTCGAATTGTGTCATTAGATTTTCCTTTGTGATTGATGAAATCGGCCCTATTTAAACCGGTTGGTATAATCTTTGCTTAATTTATTTATACCGATCGGTCAATACACATATTGAACGATCGGTATAAAACTGTTATAAAGCCACCAGAAACAATGAAAGTACTGACAATGCCCTGGAAAAAAACCTTTGATACGGAAGATGTGGTTGCACACGCAATCGCGGTTTTCTGGAAAAAAGGCTATGAAGCAACTTCAATAGCTGAACTAACTAAGGCCATGGGGATCAACAAGGGCAGCCTATATAATGCTTTTGGATCGAAGAAAAAATTGTTTATGCACGCTTTGCAGCAATACGACCGCAACCGCACACAACGCACCCTGAAAAAGATGGATGCAATGGAAGCACCGCTGGATGCAATCAACGGTCTGTTTGATCATGTAATTAACCATAATTGCAGCAATCCCAATAATAAGGGGTGCTTGCTGGTAAATACCGCTTTGGAATTGCCGCACCATGATACAGATATCCAAAAAATGGTCACAAAATCGCTTGATAACTTAAAGGATTTCTTTGAGCAAAATATCAGGCGCGGTCAACGTGACGGTTCCATTCCCGCACATATCAACCCGCAAACCACAGCCCATGTGCTGCGCTCATTGATTGTCGGTTTACAAGTACTTTCGCGCGGGGTCAGTGATCCTGAAAGTTTCGAGCCGGTTAAAACTCAGGTTTTAAATACGCTTCGCGGTTAGCTTTGCTACGCGCTGCCTAAATTTGTTAAATATGTGAAGGGCGTGTCAATGCGCCTCCGCGCCAAATAGCCAGCGCAAGCAGAGGCGAATCCTGCATATCCATTGCATGGGGCTGATTACTTTCGTGATGCACAATCCCGCCCGCTTTCACCACCATTGGCAACCGCCCTTTTGCCATGAATTTAGCCCCGCCAGCCAAAACACAATATTTCTCTTCGGGTTCATGCCAGTGTTCGGGATAGTATAATCCCTGCCCCCACATGCCGATAGACAAGCGAAGTTCCGAACTGACAAAAGGGCCATCGGGTGAAATTAAATTGAACCAGCCGTATTTATCCAGATAGGCATCACCAACCTGATCGGCACTATAGCTTTGTTGCCAGTACAGACAGTCTGCCCCGTCAATGATTGCCTGCGTCAAAGGCTCTGTATCGGGGCTACATTGACCTGCCATATTCGCAAGCAAAGTTACAACCGGCAATGTGCGGGGTTTTTGCACGGTATATGGCAGGGGATTTTCCGGCATATTGGTATATTTCGACAATGCGAGGTTTTGCGCTATCAGTTTTTTTGCTTCGGTTAGAATATGCGAAACAACGGTCTTTTCGGGCATGGAATCACCTGAATTTAATCTGTAGCATAACATATGCTGATAGGTACTTACCCAGCAAGTTCCGCCACGCGTCGTTGCAAAAATGCCAAATCATCATCCGCTAACCCCAGCGCATCAATGCCTTTGCAGGTGTTGTATAGGTATTCGGTGTTCGGGCCACGACCACCGACGGCCGTGGCGATGATTTGCGCCTGTCGTTCCAAATCCATCCCGCCGCAATATTGCACATGCTCAGGGTCGATCACATAACACACCGCATCTACCTGTTCGCCAGTTTCCAGCTCAACGGGTCGGGTCACTTCCAAATAGGCCGATGAGATCAACTCTCGTGCGCGCAAGTCCGCAATCGCATTTGTTGCATGATCGGGCCCAACATAAAATGCCACCCCATGGCATTCGCTGCCTTCATGTTCGTCCAGTGCCAAAACCAGACCGGGATCATCATGGGTGCCGCGATGATGGATCGACCACATGCAAAAACTGCGGGTATATCCATCCAACCGCGCAATGTGCTTTTTTGCATATATAATGTCCGGCTGCCAAATCAGCGAGCCGTATCCAAACACCCAAAACCCGTTTTCCACCATTGCACTGGCCCTTGTTTTCATAGCTGCTATAACGCGGATGAATTTAGATGAAAACAGGGCAAATTCATGCGCACTATTATCGGTATCCTATTTTTTGCAATATTGGCATGGTTCGGCTATTGGTTTATCGGTTCCAGTACACTTGAAACAGCGACCAAAACCTGGCTGCAAGATCGTCAGGAACAGGGTTGGATTACGGAATATTCCGCCTTGGATGTACAGGGCTTCCCGAACCGATTTGACAGCACAATCATGGATTTCAATCTGGCTGACCCAAAATATGGCTGGGCATGGCAAGCGCCCAAATTTCAGGTGCTGTCACTCAGTTACAAGCCAAATCATTTCATCGCAGCATGGCCTGATAGCCAAGTGGTTTCCACCCCACACCATAAATATAACATCACCAGTGATGATATGCGTGCCAGTCTTATATTTGAACCAAACACGACATTGGCACTGGATCGTGCAACCATGACACTTGCAAACCTGACGATCAGAACTGGTCCCGAAGAGGCCAGCTCAATTACTTCTGCGATATTGGCAACCCGCCAATCAGAGACATCGCAATACGCCCATGACATTGCATTTGACGGCAAAGGTTTTGTGCCATCAAAATCACTAAAAGCACAGATTGATCCCACATCGCTTTTACCCGCTGATTTTGAAACTGTGGCAATTGAAACCACCGCTCATTTTGATGCCCCTTGGGACCGTATTGCGATTGAGGCCGCTAAACCTAACCTGACCCGCCTTGACGTCTCACAATTTGATGCCAAATGGGGCGAGGTGCAGATACAAGCCACCGGCAGTGTAGATGTCGATGCAAACGGCTATCCAACGGGCAAGCTGTCTGTACGGGCCAAAAACTGGCGTGAAATGATCCAACTGGCAATGGCCTCTGGCGCGTTGGATGCAACTACAGGACAATCTTTGGAAACGGGGTTAGGGCTAATCGCCATGCTTTCGGGCAACAAGAATACACTGGATGTGCCGTTAAGCTTCGCCAATAGGGTTATGAGCATTGGTCCGATCCCCATCGGCCCCGCCCCGCGCCTGAAACGTTAACGACAATAAGATCCACTGCGATGTCTGGCAACATCCACATGGAAATGGTCCTTGTGGTGCCGATCCGCATTGGGGCCAAGAACGGTGCCAAACGGCCCGCATGCTGATTTATGAATACGGCGCAAACTTGATTTACCCCGCCCCCGGCGCCAATCCCGTTTCACGCTGTAAATCGTTCCATCGCGCAACTTGAAACCCGCAATATCAACCGCATTGCCTTTTGCATGTTCCGATAATTTGGCACCACTTCTACTGTTGCGCGTGCGGCAAGCATAACCGCCAATAATCTGTATTGATGCCAATCCCCCGCCTTTGCGCGCTAATGTGGGCTTCACTGACCGCGACACCCATTTATCCAAACGCTTGGCCGTCGTGCAATTTACCACCAACTCACGCGTCAATGGAATACCGGCCACTTCAGTCACCTTGACAGGATTGGCAATTCCACACCCACCACGCCCGCTGATCCGTGTTGCATTCGCACCTCTGATACTGCGCACCCCGCAGACCGAGCCTCTGCGTGACTGAATGCGGGCTTCGGGTTTTTTTGTTGTCGTTGTTCTGGCAATAACACGCGGCACTATGCGTCTCCGTGCCAGATCATTGGGCCGCAAACGCGGGATCAGTGATTTTCTAAGGGCCACAATCCCTATGGACACACGCGACTGATCCACAGATTTTGTCCTTGCAACCTGAAAAGCCTCTTCCTGACGTTCCAATTCTGCAATTTGCATCAGCGTGATTATTTCCTGACGAGCTTGCGCCGCCACACCTGCATTTTTATCGATACGCAATCGCGGGATAGGCGAGCTTTTCAAAGCATTTGGGGTAGTACGCGCAATAACCTGCCCGCCATCCCTAAACTTTGGCATTGGTGATGTTGTTGGCGCAAAGCTGGCTTCAGCTGTTGTTGCCAACAACATTAACACAGCCAAACCTGCGCAGCCTTTGATCATTACGATCAGCTCTCCTTGGTTAGATTCCGCCCAAAATTCGGCGCATCCGTATCTTGCCCTGCTTCGATGATACCACGTCTGATCGCCCGTGTCCGCGTAAAATAATCATGCAGATAATCACCGTCACCGCTGCGAATTGCACGCTGCAAATCGAACAGTTCTTCGGTAAAACGGCCCAAAATCTCCAATGTCGCCTCTTTATTGTTCAAAAACACATCCCGCCACATCGTCGGGTCAGAGGCAGCAATTCGGGTAAAATCCCGAAAACCAGCGGCAGAAAAGTTGATCACTTCTTTGTCAGTGACGCGGCGCAGATCATCTGCCACGCCGACCATCGTGTATGCAATCAAGTGTGGTGCGTGTGATGTGACCGCCAGCACCAAATCGTGGTGTTGTGCATCCATCACCTCTACGTTCGATCCAACCGCTTCCCAGAAGCTACATAAATTTGCCAATGCGGCTGCATCGGTATTTTCCACTGGCACAAGGATGCACCAGCGATGATCAAAAAGTTCAGCAAACCCGGAACGCGGACCCGAATGTTCAGTCCCCGCCAATGGATGCGCCGGAATAAAATGAACGTTTTCAGGCACAAAGGGTGAAACGTTTTTTATTACAGAGGCCTTTACGGACCCCACATCACTTAATGTCGCCCCCGCTTTTAAATGCGGCCCAATTTCTTTTGCAACAGCGGCCATTGCACCCACGGGAACCGCCAGAATGACCAAATCGGCATCCTTTACGGCATCCTGTGCACTGTCGCACACCACATCACACAAGCCAATTTCGCGCGCTATATCGCGGGTTTCTTCAGAGCGTGCATAACCGCTGATCACTTCCGCCAAACCGGCACGACGTATGGCATGAGCCAAGGAACCTGCGATTAGTCCCAGCCCGATAAGGGCTACTTTTTTGTAAATAACTGTCATAGCCCTGCCTTAAATTCTGCAAGCGCCGCCACGACCTGACGACAGGCTGCTTCATCCCCGATAGTGATCCGCAAAGCTTGCGGTAAATTGTAATTCGCCACCATACGCACAATTAACCCATTGTCCTGTAAATGCATATTCGCCGCTTGGGCTTCATCCGCAGTGGTAAAACGCGCAAGGATAAAGTTCGCAAACGAAGGGTCAGACGGTATACCAATTTTACCCAACTCAGCTGCCAACCAACCGCGCCATTTCTCATTCTCAGCACGGCAATGTTCAGTATAAGAAACATCTTCCAACGCGGCCTTTGCTGCAGCTAGCGCAGGCGCACTAACATTAAACGGCCCCTTCAAACGACCAAGAACTTCCATCACAGATGCAGGACCGTAACCCCAACCGATACGCAATCCGCCCAAACCGAAGATTTTGGAAAACGTTCGGGTCATGACCACGTTATCGCGGGCTTCGACAAAAGCGGCACCGCCGTCAAAGCCGTAAACATATTCGGCATAGGCTCCATCAAGCACCAACAGGCACCCATCCGGCAAACCATCAGCCAAACGTGCAATTTCCGAGTCAGGGGTCATTGTGCCCGTCGGATTGTTTGGATTGGCGATAAATACCAAACGGGTGCTTTCGTTAACCGCCACCAGTAGCGCATCGACATCCGTCACGCGGTTCTTTTCAGGCACCGATACAGGTGTTGCTCCTGATAAACGTGCACTAATTTCATACATACCAAACCCGTGTTCAGTATAAAGAACCTCATCCCCCGCACCCGCGAAAGCACGGCACAGGAAACTGATGATCTCATCCGAGCCACAGCCCATCAGAATGCGATCCACATCCAGCCTATAACTTTGCGCAATCAATTCACGCAATGCGGCATGGTCTTCGGATGGGTAACGATGCATATGGGTTGCTTCCGCCTGATACGCCGCAACTGCCTTCGCACTTGGCCCCAGCGGGTTTTCATTAGAGCTAAGCTTGATCGCATTGTCATTGCCTGCGATTTTACTGACGCCACCCACATAGGGTTTCACCCCCATGATGCCCGGCTGAATATTCAGTTTTAGTCCCATTACATATGTCCTTTCCCGAAACCTTCTAGCGGGGGTGTTTCGGAATGGCTAGAGATTAGTAAAAGCTCTGCGGGTCAATATCGATCTGCATACGCACATCACGTGGTAATTTCACCGCATTGCGCCATGCAGCAAGTGCGGGTTGGATATGGGTACCCTTAGCGGCTTTTACCAGCAAGCGTACGCGGTGGCGGCCGCGCACTCGGGCAACCGGTGCAGGGGCCGGCCCGAAAACCTCTGCACCCAATTTCTGTAAACCCTGCGCATTGCGTGAAAGATATGACGCCACATCGAACACCACTTTCAGATCAGGGCCCGATAAAATAATTCCAACCAAACGCCCATAAGGCGGCACTTCTGCAATGCGGCGTTGATCTGCTTCCGCCTGCCAAAACGCCTCTTCTTCACCACGCAAAATCGCCTGCATCACTGGATGCTCAGGTTGATGGGTCTGAATATAGGCAATCCCGCGCTTTTCAGCCCGCCCAGCGCGGCCAGCCACTTGGCGGATCAACTGAAACGTCCGTTCCGCAGCACGTAAATCACCGCCCTGAAGTCCAAGGTCGGCGTCAATAACACCCACACAGGTCAGCAAAGGGAAGTTATGACCTTTTGCCACCATCTGCGTACCGATAATGATGTCTGCTTCACCGCTGGCAATCGCATGGATACGCTCTTTTAACACTCGTGCCGTCATTGCCATATCCGACGACAACACCGCGACACGTGCGTCCGGAAAACGTCGTTTGGCCTCTTCTTCCAGACGCTCCACACCGGGGCCAACCGCTGTCATACGCCCTTCTACATCGCAATTGGGACAAGTCGTGGGAACAGGTTTCGTCTCACCACACTGATGGCAAATCAACTGCCCATGAAACCTATGTTCAACCATACGTGCATCGCAATCATCACAGGCAACCTGATAACCACAAGCACGACATACTGTGACAGGTGCATACCCGCGACGGTTCAGGAATAACAAGGATTGCTCGTTTCTTTCAAAACGCTTTTCAACCTCATGCACCAATGTTGGCGAAATCCAGCTTTGGGCTTCCATATCCTCAGCGCGCAGGTCTATCGCTTTCATATCGGGCAATTCAGCCGCGCCGAACCGCCCTTCCAGATCAACGCGTTTATATTTGCCGGTGTCAGCGTTCACCCATGTTTCCAACGATGGCGTGGCAGACGCCAAAACCACGGACGCACCGTTAATCGATGCCCGCAACACCGCCATATCGCGGGCGGAGTAAAATACGCCCTCTTCTTGCTTGTAAGAAGTATCATGTTCTTCATCGACCACGATCAGCCCAAGGTTTTGAAACGGCAAAAACAATGCCGAACGGGCACCCACCACCAGCTGTGCATTACCCTGCCCCACCATACGCCAACAACGGCGGCGTTCAGTCATGGTCACACCTGAATGCCATTCGGCAGGACGCGCCCCAAAGCGTTTCTCAACGCGGTCCAGAAAAGCTACAGTCAGGGCAATTTCGGGTAATAAAACCAAGGCTTGGCGGCCTTGCGCCAGACATTCCGCTACTGCTTCTAAATAAACTTCTGTCTTACCCGACCCTGTGACACCTTTGAGTAAAGTTGTAGAATACTTTTGTGTCGCAATCGATGCCCGCAACGCTTCGCTACCAGCTTTTTGACTGTCACTTAATGATAAACCTGCCATCATTGGATCAAGCTTCAAGTAGGGTATATCGCGCGGTGTTTCCACTTCCAATACTGCGCCCAATTTCACCAACCCATCCACAACAGGCCCCGTTACCCCCGCAATATCTGCCAGTTCTTTCTTGGTAAACCGCAACCCGTTATGGCCCTGCAAAATATCCAAAACACGGGTACGCGCTTCGGTCGCCCGATCTGGTTCCGCATCCCCCAAAGCATAGACCTTACGCATAGAGGGCGGATCAGCCAGGCCCGGTGCGCGCGTTGCTAGCCGCAATATCGCGGACAATGGCGTCAGCGTATAATCTGCCACACGGGTTAAAAACTGCCGCATTTCAGCCCGCATGGGTGGCAGATCCAAAACACGCGATATGGCGCGGGTTTTGGCTAGGTCGTAACCGCCTTGCCCCATGCCCCAGACAACCCCAATCACTTTACGCGGCCCTAAGGGTACTTCGACAAATGCACCTTGAAACACGCCGCCCACAGGGGCTTTATAATCCAGCAACCTATCCAAGGGCTGGTCCGTCAGCACTGAAACCAAGCTGTTTACTGCAAAATAAGATGTGTCCCCGGTTTGTGTCACTTTGTTCAAACTTCTTTGCATTCTTTTGTTTCGCACAAGCGAAGCATACTGTAATACATTTCCAAACACAGTAAGAAACTTGAACCAACAAGGGATGCTTCATGAAATTTTTCGTAGACACCGCAGAGGTTGATGCAATCGCAGAACTGAACGATTTGGGAATGTGTGACGGGGTCACAACCAATCCATCTTTAATCCTGAAATCAGGCCGCGATATTCTTGAAGTGACCAAAGAGATTGCCGAAATGGTCGATGGCCCTGTCAGTGCCGAAGTGGTTGCCCTGAATGCCGAAGATATGATTGCAGAGGGTCGCAAGCTGGCGAAAATTGCCGACAATATTGCAGTGAAAGTGCCCTTGACGTGGGACGGTCTGAAGACCTGCAAAACCCTGTCTGCCGAAGGCACCATGGTCAATGTCACCTTATGTTTTTCTGCTAATCAGGCCCTACTGGCGGCAAAAGCCGGCGCCACTTTCATTTCCCCCTTTATCGGTCGTTTGGACGATATAAACCTTGATGGTTTAGACGTGATTGATGAAATTCGCACGATCTATGACAACTACGGTTTTGACACCCAAATTCTGGCCGCCTCTATTCGGTCTGTTAATCACGCGAAAGAATGTGCTATGATCGGCGCAGACGTAATGACTGCACCACCAGAGATCATCAAAAAGATGGCCAACCATGTGCTGACAGATAAAGGCCTTGATGCCTTTATGAAAGACTGGGCAAAAACGGGTCAAAATATCCTGTAAGGGCAGAGAAATGACAGAAGCCGCTAATAAGTTCAACGAGGTTCGAGAGGAAATCCTTTCGAACCCGAAAGCCTTTCTTGAAGACCATGAGGTCATGCGCGCATTAATCGCGGCTGACCGTCAACAACAGCCCAGCAACGTGATTGATCTGCGCTCCATCGCAATGGACCGGATGGAAGATCGGCTAAACAAGCTGGAAGACACCCATCGCACCGTAATTGCAGCGGCTTATGATAATGTATCCAGCATGAATCAAATCCATCGCGCGGTTTTATCGGTGTTGGAACCCGATGATTTCAACGGGTTTTTGCGCTATGTTGAACACGATCTTGCCCCAACCCTGGGGATTGAAGCGGCCAGTCTTTGTCTGGAAACCCAAGCCGTTTCCACGGGACAAGGCCCGTCCTTGTCCAAGGAGTTTGGCACAGGTGTCACATTCATGGCCATAGGCGAGGTTGAAGATTACATAACCCATGGCCGCAACATGAGCAGCCGCCCTGTAACCATGCGTTCTGTAAGACCGGACGGGGTTCATTTATTCGCGGACAGTTCTGAACCCATTTTGTCAGAGGCATTGCTGAAACTTGATCTGGGATCGGGCAATCTGCCAGGTATGTTGGTTCTTGGTTCTAAAAATGCAGACCAGTTTGCCCCCGCACAAGGCAGCGATTTATTGCTGTTTTTGGGTGGTATTTTTTCCCGTATCATGCGCCGCTGGTTGGCATAAATGTCTGTATCCACAGGCGCACATGACCTGATGGAACACTGGCTAAGCCATGTAACAGCCATTCGTGGACAATCCGACAAAACAATAGACGCATATCGCCGCGATGTGTCTGGTTATCTGGGTTTTCTGACCAATTACAAAGGAAACTCACTTGGTAAATCGGCACTGACAGCGATCACAATCATCGATATGCGCGCATGGATGGCCCATGAACGCAGACGCGGTATAGCGGCACGCTCTTTGGCGCGTTCTTTATCCGCCGTCAAAAGTTTTTACCGTTGGCTATCGGAAACGCACGGGCTGGAAGTCACATCCGTTCTGGCAACGCGCGCACCCAAGTTTAAAGTAGGCCTGCCACATCCAGTGGCCTCAAACGACGCAAAAACAATGATAAAAACCGCAAGTTTTCAATCTACCGAAGCTTGGGTAAGCGCCAGAGATACGGCCGTGTTAACCTTGCTTTACGGCTGCGGTTTACGTATCTCCGAAGCTCTTGATCTGACATTTCGCCAAACACCCCTGCCCGAAGTTTTGAAAATTCGCGGCAAAGGTAACAAGGAACGCATCGTACCCGTGATCCCCGCCGCACGCGCAGCGGTTGCGGAATATTTACACCTTAGCCCCCACATCCATGAACCTGACACACCGCTTTTCTTGGGCGTGCGCGGCAAACGTCTGAACCCACGCCAGATACAGAAGGTTATGGAACAGGTGCGTCTACAGTTAGGCCTGCCGTCTTCCGCAACCCCCCACGCCCTGCGGCATTCCTTTGCCACGCATTTGTTAGAAGCAGGTGGGGACCTGCGCACCATTCAAGAATTACTGGGCCATGCATCACTTTCCACAACCCAAACTTATACAGCCGTAGATCAGGCTCGTTTGATGGAAGTATATAAAAAGGCACATCCAAAAGGCAGTTAAAAAATTGCCAGATCGGGCCAAAAGTGAACGCCTAAAAGCTTGTTTCTTGCACACGGTTTCCTGTAAAGGGGGCACATGTCTATTCGCATAAAAGCTCTGTCAGTCCATTTTTTTACCGCCACAGGTGCAGTCTTTGCCATGCTTGCTATGCTTGCAGCTGTGGATGAAAAATGGAGTCTGATGTTCCTTTGGCTAGTGGTTGCCTTTATCGTGGATGGTGTTGATGGCCCGCTTGCGCGTCACTATCACGTCAAAAGGAACGCGCCCGAATATGACGGTGTCTTACTTGATCTGATCATCGACTATCTGACCTATGTCTTCATCCCGGCCTTTGCCCTGTTCAAAAGCGGTTTACTAAACGGCTGGACCGGTTGGCTTTGCCTGATTGTCATTACGTTTACATCCGTAGTTTATTTTGCAGACACACGGATGAAAACCAAAGACAACAGTTTTTCAGGCTTTCCGGGTTGTTGGAATATGTTTGTTCTGGTGATGTTTGCAACAACGCCGCATTGGTTGGTCATTCTGGGCCTTGTTGTAAGCATCTCAATCACCATGTTTGTCCCATTAAAATTTATCCATCCGGTACGCACTGAACGTTGGCGCATGATCAGCTTGCCCGTGACCGCCCTGTGGACAGCTCTTAGCGGTTATGCCGCTTGGCAAGATTTCAATATAGGGCACACAACGATTGTAGTTCTTTCCGCAGCTAGCCTGTATCTGATGTTCGCAGGCATCATACAGGAAATTATTCCTGTATCAGGAAAACCTAGTGAAAGGTCGTAAACGCCGTTTTCAATCCTAAATGCAATGTCAAAGGCCCCGCACCACCGCTGCCCCTTAACGACTGCATCGTACCAACACCCGCAGAAATCGCCAAATTGTCTTGTAATGCATAATCCAATTCGACCCGCGCCGCGCCAACCAGACCGCCGCCTGTATCAATACCGCCACCACCTGCCGCCCCGATATGGCCCTCAACCGATACTGTCCATGTGTTATTCAATGGCATGGCATAGCCAAAACCCAGTAACCCAACGGCATATCCGCCAGCATCACCTTGAACTACTGTTTGCGCATTACCGGTGAAATAGATTTTATCCGTCAGGAACAAATCAAGCGAACTTTCGAACAAAACAGGGGATGCAGTCGCGGTCACCCCTGGCTTGCGAAATCCGTTGTTCGGTTCTTGTTGTGTCGCGCCCAGTGTCAACTGCCAGTGCCGCGCATCACCATAGGGCCGCTTACGATCCCCAAAGTTCAATGATGCGCGTACATACGGTGAAAGCGCATCCAGATCACCGTCCAGTGCTGTTGTTGCCTGCGCCCCTATTTCTGCTTCAAAGCCGCGAAACAGTGGAATGGCCACGCCAGCACCGGCAGTCACCAGAAACCCACCACCCGTGTCAACACCGCCACCGCCACCAAACCCCGTAGCAACCTCGGCAAAGGCACGCAGCCCGCTGGGGGCCGTTTTCCAACGATATCCAACCTGTATATCCGCATAACCTTCACCATCCCCCGAAACAGCGCCAGTGGCTTGGATAAAGGTCTCATTGCGGGCCTCGGGAGAGGCCGCAAATGACGCTTCAAATCCGACAAGTGTCATAGTCCCCAAAGCAGTGCCATCGCGTTTCAGATTATTTTGCGGATCAAACTGTTTGACCAAGGGTTTGATCGCACGGATGACCCGACCTGATGTCACATTATTTGCGTCCTTGCCAGAAGCAAAGGCAAAATCAGTATCTCGTGAAAGCCCAAAACTCAGGGCCGGCGTAGACACCGGCGAACCGGATATGTCGATATAAGACAGACCCAAGGTTCCCGAAATCCCGGCAAACAAATGGTGTCGCAAGGTAATATGTGCCCGTGTCATCAACCCGTCACCCGATACCAAAGCAGCCCCACCCCCGCCACCGATAAAGCCTCCGAATTCTAATTGTGTACCTTGTCCAACTGGCAAGCGTTTCAGCAGTTCAAAACCACCCAGAAACAAACCACCCGCATCCCCCGCTGCTGCCGAATACAATGTTTGCCCAAAATGCAAGCCTGGTCTGATTTCACGCATAACACTGATGGATTGCAGCGCATCCAACGTACCTTGCGATTCCGCGAACACATCTACACCATAGCGAAACTCAATCGGTGCCGCTTGCGCCTGCCCGTTTAGTAGACAACCAGATATTATAGCTATCATCAAATTTTTCATGGGATAACTTTCCTAAATATACTTGAATACAGCATTACAAAATTATGCTGCAATTTAAAGCTAAAACATTGATATATCGATTATATGCGCATTAGAATAACACCGGAAACAATGATCATTGCAGCAAAAACCTTACCCTTGTCCGATTTTTCCTTTAGAAAAATAACCCCGATCAAAACCGCGAATAACACGGATGTTTCACGCAATGTCGCAACCAGCGCAATCGGGGCCACAGTCATTGCCCACACCGCAATCCAGTATGCCGCAACCGAAGCGCTGCCGGCAATAAGCCCCAACACCCATACACGCGGCTCTTTTGGTATAACTCTTGTACCTTTAAATGCCAAAACCCACGATGTGAACAAAACGGAATCCAGCAAGAAAACCCACCCGATATAGGCTGAAGGATATATGGATACGCGCGCACCAATACCGTCCGCCAAGGTATAACCAGCAGTTCCCGTCGCAGCGATTAGTGCATAGGGCAGCAAGTCACGTCGTTCACCATGGGCAAAAACGCCGCGCGCCATCATAAGAATACCAAAGCCCACCAGAACCACGCCCGCAACTTGCCATACATTAAATTCATCGTTCAAAAACAACAGACTGATGATCAACACCATTACAGGTGCCGTGCCGCGTGAAATCGGATAAACGCGACTAAGGTCGCCTTTTTGATAGGCCAATGTTAGGAATGTTTTATAAATCAGGTGCAAAATCACCGATGCTGCCAACCAGATAAACGAGTTGCTATTTGGTAAAGGAAACGCAACAACCATCGCCAGGCCAATCGTTGCATGTGCCACAGATAACAGAAACATGCCTTGCAGCTTATCGGTGCCAAACTTGATAATGGCATTCCATGCAGCATGTAAAAAGGCGGCGAACAAAACCGCCAGAAAAACCGAAAAAACCATCAGATCAACTGCGCATTCGCGCCCTCATGACGCAGCAATTGCACTTTGGTTTCCACACCGCCCATACCGGAAAACCCACCAAGATGCCCTGTGCCAACAATGCGATGACACGGGATAATAACGGGGATGGGGTTACTGCCGCAGGCCTGCCCCACAGTTTGCGCAGGCACGTTCAGTTTTTTCGCCACTTCGCCGTAGGTCAAAACTTCGCCAAACGGAATATCTAGCATTACGCGGTAAACCTGCTGTTGGAAATCAGTTCCCTTGGGTGCTAATGGCAGGTCGAACTTGGTAAGCTTGCCTGCAAAGTAAGCTTCCAGTTGGTTCAGCCCCTCTTTCAACACGTCACTGCGAAATCCCTCTGTACGATCTTCCCACAATAGTTGCGTAATCTGATCATTTTCTTCGACCAGGCTGAACCATCCAAATGAATTATGTAATGAGGCAACATTCATACCCGGCAGCTTTATGCAAGCTATCCGTATTTACAAGCGCAAACGAAATCCACCCCCGTAAGTAAATCAACGGGGGTGGCTTATGCTTTGTTAAAACATCTGAATTTAACCCAGCGCGTCAGAGCACCGCTGACAAGTTTGCGCATGTTTGTGATTGCCCACATCCGGCAGGATTTTCCAGCAACGTCCGCATTTTTCACCAGATGCCTTGGCAAAGATAACCGCAACGCCCGAAACATCCTCAAGTGTGAATGCCCCGTCAGGTGCCGCATCACCGGTAACCTTAATAGCTGAAGTGATGCAGGCATCGGCGAAATCAACCGACGCTAGAAGCTCGCGCAATGCGGCATCAGTGACATAAACCACAGGGGCTGCTTCCAGTGACGCACCGATATTCTTTTCCTGGCGTTCAATTTCAATCGCACCCGTCACCACACGGCGTACATCGCGGATCTTACCCCATTTCGCAGCCAATTCCGCGTTCAACCAACTGCTTGGCGTTTCAGGAAAGTCTTCCAGATGCACGGACGCATCATCGCCCGAATGCCGCTCCAGCCAAACATCTTCCATGGTAAACGTCAACATCGGTGCCAGCCATGTTGTAAGACGTGTAAACAACATATCCAACACTGTCCGTGCGGCGCGCCGCGTGATACTGTCATCGGCATCACAATACAGCGCATCTTTGCGAATATCGAAATAGACAGATGATAAATCGACCGTGCAAAATTGGAATAGTTGTTGGAAAACATTCTGGAAATCGTAAGCGGCATAGCCGTAACGCACCACTTCATC